>Ga0255384_10024_pt1 | contig 27941 bp, 25 predicted proteins | sample ANMaggSeSYBR01F7_FD_182106 | JGI IMG/M metagenome (GOLD analysis project Ga0255384, IMG submission 182106) | Sediment cell enrichment communities from methane seep in Santa Monica Basin, California, United Staets - ANME aggregate JGI... | ecosystem: Environmental > Aquatic > Marine > Cold seeps >... | reverse complement strand
AAAGCATTGGTTATAGTTCGGTCTTCGCAGGAGCGGTTGAACCGGTTGCTTCTACTGGTGGCCAGATAATGCCGCCCATTATGGGGGCTGCTGCCTTTATCATGGCTGAATTTTTAGGAGTTCCTTATATTGAAATTGCTAAGGCAGCGATCTTCCCTGCTATGTTTTATTACTTTGCCTTATTTATGGCGGTAGATCTTAAAGCAGCAAAAATCGGTTTACGCGGTCTTTCCAGAGAGCAATTACCCAACCTATTAAAAACTTTAAAAATGGGATGGATTTTATTAGCTCCTATCTTTGCTTTAATTTATTTATTAATCCAGGGTTATTCCCCACAAAAATCAGTAGTACTCAGTATTGTAGTATTAATTATAGTTAGCATGTTTAGTAAAAAAACCAGGCTAACCCCGAAGAAATTTTTAGAAGCCATAACTGAAGCAGGTGTTTCTGCTACCACGGTAGCGGTAGCTTGTGCCGCAGCAGGAATAATTGTAGGAATTACTACTATGTCCGGATTAGGACTAAAATTTACCGGAATCGTATTTGAAGTTTCACGGGGAATTTTACCCGTTGCCTTAATCTTGGCTTCTTTAGCTTCTCTGGTCTTAGGAATGGGTATTCCTACTACTGCTAACTATATTATAATGGCTACTTTGATTGCACCGGCTTTAATCAGATTAATGTCTGAAGGTACTCATCTCATCCTGCCTCATATGTTTGTTTTTTATTATGGTATATTGGCTGATATTACCCCCCCGGTAATGTTAGCAGTATTTGCCGGAGCAGCAATAGCCAGAGCTCCGGCAATGAAAGTAGGGATAGAATCTACTAAATTAGCCATTCCGGGATATACATTGCCTTTTATGTTTATATTTCACCCTGAGCTAATTTCCTGGAATTTTACTCCAGATTTGAATTTGTTTAAATTAGGATTTTTCTTATTATTGGCAGCAGCGATGTCGATTGGTATAGCTGGAGGAATGCAGGGTTACCTGATTAGGGAGACCAAATTTTATGAAAGGGTGATGCTCTTGGCAGGTTCCTTTATGATAATACCAGCAAACTATATAATAAATTTAACAGGACTTGTCTTAATAGGAGTAGTATTAGCATCACAGATTTTGTTTAAACAACAAAAAACAGTAGTTTTGGAAGAATAGCAAAAATAAAAAGCGTATAGCGTTTAGCGTAGAGCGTATAGGGAGAAAATAAAAAGCATAAAGTCATAACTTAAAATTTAAAATTAAGACAAAACTGATATTAACTAATTAGTGAATAGTGAATAGTATTTAGTAAAGAAAATGGAAGTTAGAAGCCTAATTCGTATCGCGTATCGAGTATTGTGCATCGCGTAAAATAGAAATAAAAAGATATAGGGGTAGACCTTGCGTCTGCTCGTAATGAGCTAAAAAAAATACTATAATAACTCGGGTCGGATGAATCCGACCCCTACATTAAAAGCAATACTATACAAGAAAAAAATTTTGAGTTTTTAATTATAGTTTCTTTGTTAATGTAAACTTTAGTGAGGTAGTTAGATAAAAAGAAGAAAGGTGCTTTTTTTTACCTAATACCCAATACGAATTTTTTCTGATTCTCGGTTTTTATTATCTTTGCGAGATACGATTACTCTTTCCGCTTTCAGTTTTAAACCATCATACTATATACGATGCACTAAGCACTACCCGCCATATGATATGTAAAAAATATTTATTCTACTAACGACTATTCACTATCCTACCAATGACTAATCAATTGGTCAATCGGAGAATTAATATATTTTTTTAAAAAATCTATTGACTTTTTTAAAGTATATGTTATTATTTAAAAAGACTAATCCATTAGTCCATTAGTCCAATATTAAATTAAAGATTTATCGTTTCAAAGAGGAAGTCTTTTATGAAAATTGAGATTGATAAGAAAAGCGGAATTCCTTTATATCTTCAGATAAAACACCAAATTAAGAAATTATTAGAAAATGGCAATTTGAAGGAAGGGGAGCAGCTACCTACGGAAAGAGATTTATCAGAAAATTTGCAAGTTAGCAGAAATACAGTAAGTATGGCCTACAAAGAATTAGTATTAGAGAATATAATACTATCCATCCCGGGGCGGGGAACTTTTCCTAATCCGAAACCCTCTAAGTTCACCAAATCTAAAACGAATAATAATTTATCAAAAATAGAAGAAATTATTGATGTTACTATTAATGAAGCCCTGGAATTAAATTTTGAGTTAGGAGAGGTTAAAAAATTAGTAAATAGGAAAATAGAAGAAAAAGAAAAGTTATTAAAAAATATTAACATAGCCTTTATTGAATGTAACCAGGAGCAGTTGTATTCTTTTTCCAAAGGGATAGAATTAGGAACCGGTATTTCCATAATTCCCATATTAATAGATGAGATTTATAAAGAACCAGATACTTTTAGAGAAAGAATTAAATCTATAGATTTAGTAGTTACTACCTTTTTTCATTATGATGAAGTTAAAAAATTTCTTATCAATCAAAAACAGAGGGTCCTCGCCATCGCCTTAGATCCTCTAATGGAGACCATGGTAAACATTGCTCATCTATCCTCTAAAGATAAAAATATTGGCTTGGTATGTATTACTGATAAGTTTGCCCAAAGAGTTTTCCAATCTATAAAGCAGGCAGGAATAAAATTCTTAAGTTTTAAATTTACCATTTCTCATAATGAAGGCGAAGTAAAAAAATTTTTAGCCAATACAGATATTGTGATAACCTCTCCGGGGAGAAAGAACGAAGTAAAAAAAATAATTTCTCCCCAAATCCCTCTTATTGAGTTTATTTATGTTCCCGATAAAGGTTCTATGAGCATGTTAAAATTAGCCATTTTAGATATTAAAAGAGAAGGAGGCATATCAGAAAAGATATGAAGCAAAAAAAGTTATTTGAAGTTTATCAAAATAATTCAGTAAAGATATCAGTTCGTAGAGAATGGTGTAAATCATGTGGTATCTGTATTGAATTTTGTCCCAAGGATGTATTAGTACCTGATGATCAAGAGAAACCTATTCCTGAAAATATTGATGCTTGTATAAAATGCGGCCTTTGTGAGTTGAGATGCCCAGATTTTGCTATTACCGTGGAAGGAGTAGAAGAGAAAGATGAATAATTTAAAAAAGAAAAAAAATATAAAATTATTGCAGGGAAACGAAGCCTGTGCTGAAGGAGCATTATTAGCCGGAGTAAAATTTTTTGCCGGCTACCCCATAACTCCCTCTTCAGAAATTGCTGAAAATATGGCACGTAAATTACCTAAAATTGGCGGAAAATTTATACAGATGGAAGATGAAATTGCCAGTATGGCAGCGATAATCGGTGCTTCTATAGCTGGATTAAAATCTTTGACTGCTACTTCAGGTCCCGGAATGTGCTTAAAACAAGAAAATTTTGGTTTTGCTGTTATTAACGAAATACCTTGTGTAGTAGTTAACGCTCAAAGAGGAGGACCAAGCACCGGTTCGCCCACTAAACCCTCTCAAGGTGATATGATGCAGGCAAGATGGGGAACTCATGGAGATCACCCCGTTATTGCCCTCGCTCCTTCCACTGTTAACGAGATACTTACCTTAACTATCAAAGCATTTAATTTTAGTGAAAAATATAGAACCCCGGTTATTTTGCTTCTTGATGAAGTTATTGCTCATATGCGGGAAAAGGTAGAAATTCCTGCTCCGGAAGATGTTGAAGTGATAAACCGAAAAAAACCCACTGTTCCCCCCGAAGAGTATTTACCCTTTAAACCAGATGAAGACGGAGTTCCGCCCATGGCTAATTTCGGTGAAGGGTATCGTTACCATGTTACTGGTTTAGTTCATAGTGAAAAAGGCTTGCCAATTTCTGATTCTCAACAAATAGATCATTTTATTAAACGAATAAATAATAAAATTGAGAAAAATATTAAGGATATTTTAATTTATGAAGAATATTTATTAGATGATGCTAAAATTGCTTTAATCGCTTATGGTTCAGTAGCAAGAGCTGCTGAGAGAACGGTAAAATTAGCCCGGGAAGAAGGGTTAAAAGTAGGTTTATTGAAATTATTAACTATTTGGCCTTTCTGTTCTGAAGAAGTAAACAAGTTGGCTCAGCAAGTAGATTTAATTATAGTTCCTGAAATGAATTTAGGTCAAATGGTTTTAGAAGTGGAAAGAGCTTCCCAGGGAAAATGTCGGGTTGTACCTTATGGTCGGGTAGATGGCGAATTGATTAATCCTATAGAGATATTAGGAAAGATCCAGGAGGAGATAAAGAAATGAAGACAGTAATTAATGATTATATTAGAGAAGAGATGTTTCCTAATATCTGGTGCCCAGGATGCGGAAACGGTATTGTATTAGGTGCCATACTACGAGCCATAGATGATTTGAATTGGGACAAAGATAAAATTGTAGCGGTTTCTGGTATTGGCTGCTCCAGCCGAATTACCGGATATGTAGATTTTTGTACCATGAATACTACTCACGGGAGAGCTTTGCCTTTTGCTACCGGTATAAAAATGGCAAATACTGATTTAAAAGTAATAGTAGTTATGGGAGATGGAGATTGTTCGGCTATTGGAGGAAATCATTTTATACACGCAGCGCGGCGCAATATCGATTTAACCGCCATAATTATTAATAATATGATATATGGAATGACCGGAGGTCAATATTCACCCCTTACTCCAACTGCAAAGTTTGGTTCTACTGCGCCTTATGGAAATATTGATCAAACTTTTGATTTGGCTGAACTTGCGATTGCAGCTGGGGCAAGTTATGTAGCCCGAGGAACTGTTTATAATGTTCGGCAATCAAGCTCTTTAATAAAAAAGGCTTTAGATAAAAAAGGGTTTTCAGTAGTAGAAATAATATCTGATTGCCCTGTATCTTATGGTAAAATGAACAAAATGAAATCACCGGTAGATATGTTGAAATGGATAAAAGATATAGCAGTTTCCAAAAAAGTATGGGAAGGACTTTCTCTTGATGAAAAGAAGGGAAAATATGCTGTAGGCGAGTTTTTAAACAAAGATAGACCAGACTATACTGAACTATATGAAGAGATTATTAAAAAAGCTCAGGGGATGGGAGGCAATAAGTAATGAAAGAAAGAATCGAAATGTGTTTAAGCGGCTCCGGAGGACAGGGGTTAATTTTAGCCGGTATAATTTTAGCCGAAGCAGCTGGTATATATGATGGGAAAGAAGCTGTTCAAACCCAGTCTTACGGACCGGAAGCCCGAGGAGGAGCAAGTAGATCAGAAGTAGTTATAAGTAATGATATTATAGATTATCCTAAAGTGATAAAATCGGATATTCTTTTAGCTTTAACTCAGACTGCTTGTGATAAATATGTTAAAAATCTAAATAAAGACGGTATCTTGGTTGCTGATTCTACATTGGTAACAGAGCTTCCTACCATCTCAAATGAAATATATTTATTCCCCATTACTGAAACAGCTCAAAAAGAATTCGGAACAAAATTAGTTACCAATATTATTTCTATAGGTATAATTGTAGGCTTAACCGGAGTGGTTTCCCAAGAAGCTATTCAAAAGGCAGTAAGTTCTAAAGTTCCGGTTAAAGCAAAGGAAATAAATGAAAAAGCCTTGCTTTTAGGATTTGATATTGCTAAAGAGCTAAAAGCAAAGAAATGGGGAATTAAGTAATAAAGAAATAAAAATTTGTGAAAAAGGAGATTAAGGATAAAATGAAAGTTTTAGTGGTAAATAGCGGCAGTTCATCTATAAAATATCAGTTATTTGATATGACTGATGAGTCGGTACTGGCCAAGGGGTTAGTGGAGAGGATTGGTATTCCTGATTCAATTATTAATCATTATCCTTATGGCAAGGAGCCAGTTATAACTCATCAGGATATTCCTAATCATAGGGTTGGGATTAAATTAATGATGGATGCCTTACTTCATCCGGAATATGGAATAATAAAAGATGTGTTAGAAATATCAGCAGTGGGACATAGGGTGGTTCATGGAGGAGAAAAATTTTCAGGGTCTGTCTTGCTTACCGATGAAGTTATGGATGCCTTAAAAGAATGTATAGAACTTGCTCCCTTACATAACCCGCCTAATATTTTGGGGATAGAAGTCTGTAAAGAGCTAATGCCCGTGGTACCTCAAATAGGAGTATTCGATACTGCTTTTCATCAGACTATCCCGGAATACGCTTATCTTTATGGCATTCCTTATAAATTTTACAAGAAGTATAAAGTAAGAAGATATGGATTTCATGGGACTTCTCACAAATATGTAGCTCAAAAAGCAGCTGATATTTTAGAAAAACCCCTGGAAGAGCTTAAAATAATTACTTGCCACTTAGGGAACGGTTCGAGTATTACTGCAGTAAAGAACGGAATTTCAGTTGATACCAGTTTAGGATTTGGTACAGTTGCCGGTATAGTTATGGGGACTCGTTGCGGAGATGTTGATCCTGCAGTGATTCCTTTTTTAATGGATAAAGAAAAACTTTCTATAGAGGAAATCAATAAAATTATCTATAAAGAGAGCGGACTCATCGGGTTATCTGAAGGGATTTCCAGTGATAACAGAGATTTAGGGAAAAGAGCAAAACAAGGTGATAAAAGAGCGATTAGAGCACTGTCTCTCCTAGATTATGGGATAAAAAAATATATCGGAGCTTATGCAGCTGCTATGGGTGGAGTAGATGTGGTCGTCTTTACTGCTGGTATTGGAGAAAATGCATGGAAGGTAAGAAAGGGAGCTTGTGAAGGATTAGGATTTTTAGGAATAAAAATCGACCCTGAAAAAAATAATAGTAGTAGTAAAGAAGCGATTATTAGTGAAGATGATTCAAAAGTAAAAGTAATGGTCATTCCAACAAATGAAGAATGGATGATTGCAAAGGATACAGCAAAAATATCTGCAAATTTGTAGTAATAAATAGTATGGGGATCAGATATAGGAGAAAAAATGTACAAGATAGTTAAAAAAGAAAAATTACACGAAGTAATACATTCGATATGGATAGAGGCTCCTGAAGTGGCCTCTTCTATCCAACCAGGTCAATTCATTATATTAATGATTACAGAAAAAGGAGAACGAGTTCCTCTAACTGTAGCTGATTTTAGCCGAGAAAAAGGATTGATTCGCATTGTCTTTCAGATAGTGGGCAAGACCAGCGAAGAACTTTCCACTTTAGAAGAAGGAGATAAACTTTTCTCCTTTATCGGACCTTTAGGAAAAAAGACCGAGATTAAAAATTATGGAAAAGTAATAACCGTAGGCGGAGGTACCGGGATCGCCTGTATCCATCCGATTACTCGTGCCCTAAAAGAAATTGGAAACGAAGTCACTTCAATTATCGGAGCCCGCAATAAAGAATTAATTATTATGGAAGAGGAGATAAGAAAAGTCTCTTCAGAACTGATTGTTACAACTGATGATGGTAGTTATGGACGAAAAGGCTTTGTCACTCAGGTTTTAAAAGAGTTCTTAGATAAGGACAAATCAATCAATAAGGTCTGGACTATCGGACCGCCTATTATGATGAAAGTAACCTGTGAAGCTACCAAACCTTATTCCGTAGATACCATAGTCAGCTTAAATAGTATTATGGTAGACGGTACAGGAATGTGTGGTTCCTGTAGGGTTACCATTGGGGGGGAGAGCAAATTTGTTTGTACCGATGGTCCGGAATTTGATGGACAATTAGTAGATTGGACAGAGTTTATGAATCGTCTTTCCCGTTATAAAGGCTCAGAAAAAAAATCCTGGGATCTCTACCACGAACATACTCATACCTGTACCTACGGAAGGGGGGCAAATTAGTGGCTGAAATGATACCTCCCAAAGAAAGGATACAAAGAGAGCAGATTCCCATGCCCGAACAAGAGCCCAACGAGAGAATTTATAATTTTAAAGAAGTACCTTTGGGCTACACCCAGGAACAAGCCATTTATGAGGCTCAAAGATGCCTGCAGTGTAAAAATGCTAAATGTGTTCCCGGTTGCCCGGCGGAGATTAATATCCCTAAATTTATCGAAAAAATTGTCGAGGAAGATTTTACCGGTGCTTATCTGGAAATATTAAAAACCGATGACCTTCCGGCTATGACCGGAAGAGTATGTCCTCAAGAAGAACAGTGCCAACAGGTTTGCATTTTAGAAAAACAGGGAAAACCGATAGCTATCGGTCGGTTGGAACGATTCGTGGCTGATTGGGCTCGTGAAAATAACATTCATGGAAAATTACCAAAGGTTAGCAAAAAAGAACAAAAAATAGCCATAGTAGGTTCTGGTCCTGCTGGACTAACCTGTGCAGCTGATTTAGCTAAATTAGGTTACGAAGTTACTATCTTCGAAGCCTTGCATCAACCCGGGGGAGTTTTGGTCTATGGTATTCCTGAATTTCGACTCCCTAAATCGATAGTAGAATACGAAGTAAAAGAAATTGAAAAATTAGGAGTGAAAGTAATAACTGATTTTGTAGTAGGCACTACTAAAAGTGTGGATAAATTAACTCAGGAATTTGATGCCATCTTCTTAGCCAACGGAGCGGGTGCCCCCCGGTTTATGAACATTCCCGGGGAGAACTTAAATGATGTTTATTCAGCTAATGAATTTCTTACTCGAGCTAATCTGATGAAAGCCTATCTCTTTCCCAAGTACGATACTCCCATCAAGATAGGTAAAAGAGCAGCTACTATCGGAGCAGGAAATGTAGCCATGGATTCAGCACGTACTGCCTTAAGGTTAGGAGCAGAAAAATCTTATATTGTTTATAGAAGATCAAGAAAAGAAGTCCCTGCCCGGTTGGAGGAAGTTCATCACGCTGAAGAGGAAGGGATTATCTTTAATTTTCTTACCCTCCCTGTTAAGGTATTGGGTGATGATAAAGGTAATGTTATGGGAATGGAATGTATTAAGATGAAATTAGGTGAACCGGATGATTCGGGTAGAAGAAGACCTGTCCCCATTCCCGGTTCTAATTTTGTAATCGAAGTAGATATGGTTATCGATGCTATCGGAACTTCAGCTAATCCTATTGTAGCTCGAAGCGCCACCGGAGTTGAAATTAATCAGTGGGGATATTTCATTATAGATGATAACACCAAAGCTACTACCAAAGAAGGGATATTTGCCGGTGGAGATATTGTCAGAGGTTCGGCTACAGTAATCTCTGCAGTAGGAGATGGTAAGGTAGCAGCTCGGGCAATTAATGAATTTTTATCTTCGGATAAAAGTTTAAGAAAAAGTAAATAACCTAAATTATTTTAAAAAAAAGGGAGGTACACGGTATATAGAAAATTGAGAATTTTAAGTTTTTTTAAATTATATTTAAGTTAAATTAAAATTTTAAAAAATTATTTAGGAGGACTTTTAAAAATGTCTAAAGAAATGAACCCTTTTGAATTAGTACAAGCTCAATTTGATCATAATGCCGAATCGCTTAATCTTGATCCTGCTTTACGGGAATTTATGAGAGAACCAGAAAGGGCCATACAATTTACCATTCCGATAGATATGGATAATGGTACCACCAAGACATTTACCGGTTTTAGAGTTCAACATTCTACCGCACGGGGACCAGCGAAAGGTGGTCTTCGTTTTGCAGAAGATGAGACAATTGACATGGTCAGGCAATTAGCTATGATGATGGCCTGGAAATGTGCAGTGGTAGATATTCCTTTAGGTGGAGGTAAAGGTGGAGTTATCGTAGATCCAAGAAAATTATCTGATAGAGAGACTGAAAGATTATGCCGAGGTTGGGTTAGGAAAGTGTATGATTTTGTAGGCCCGGAGATAGATGTTCCTGCTCCGGATGTAGGTACTAATCCTCAGGATATGCTCTGGATTATGGATGAGTATGATACTATTAATAGAAATAGAAAGCCCGGTTTTGTTACTGGTAAGGCAGTGGGAGTAGGTGGTTCACTGGGTAGAACAGAGGCTACTGGTTACGGCGCGGTTTACTGTATTCGAGAAGCACTAAAGAGGTTGGGTATTGATTTTAAAGATGCTACTGCTTCTATTCAAGGTGCTGGTAATGTTGCTCAATATACTTGCGAAAAATTTGTTCAATATGGTGGTAAAGTAATAGCAATATCTTGCTGGGACCCTAAAGATAAAAAAGCCTATACTTACAGCTGCGAAAAAGGAATTAACCCTAAAGACTTACTTGCTCCAGGTACTTTGGATAAATTTGGAACTATCGATACAGAAAAAGTCAAATCTTTTGGCTGGAAACAAGAAGACGGAGACGCCTGGTTGAGCAAAAATGTTAATGTTCTTATACCTGCTGCTTTGGGGCAGGCAGTTACTCAAGATAATGTAAATGATATTAATTTTGGTACAGTTAAAGTATATGCAGAAGCAGCCAATACTCCAACCACTTTAGAAGCAGATGAAGTGTTAAAAGAAAAAGGTGTCTATATGATTCCCGACTTCATTTGTAATGCTGGTGGAGTAACTGTTTCTTATTTTGAAGAAGTTCAGAATAATATGAATTATTACTGGCCAAAAGACGAAGTTTTAGAGAAACTCGATCGTATTATGACTAATGCCTTTAACGCAGCAGCAGATTTAGCCATTGAGAAAAAATGCTATACCCGTGACGCTGCTTATTTGATCGCTATTCAGCGTGTAGCCAAAGCAGTAGAAGGTAGAGGTTGGGTAAAACCTAAAAAATAAAATTAGTATATAGCGAAGAATAGCGTAGAGCGTACAGCGTATAGCGGATAGTGAAGAAAGAAGAAGAAAGATAAGGTTGTAAGATATAACTCGGGGCGAATAAATCCGCCCCCTACATAATAACTATATATTGTGTTAGTATAATTGATAAATGCAGAATTCTGAATATTTAATCAATTGCAAAAAGGTTTTGAATTTTGAATTATGGTTTTTCGTTTTTCGCTTTAAGTTTTTAACTTGTTATACTATACGCTAAACGCCGTACGCTATTACTATAGACGCAATACGCAATACGAGATATGTTGGGAGAAGGTAATCAAAAGTGGAGATATTTGCTTTAATAGGAGGAAGTGGAACCGGCAAGAGTCACAAGGCCTTGTTAATTGCTCATAAATATAATATAAATTATATAGTTGATGATGGACTTTTAATAAGGAAAGATAAAATATTAGCCGGACATTCTGCAAAAAAAGATAAGAATAGAATTCAAGCTATTAGAACAGCTATTTTTGAAGATCCTTCCCATGCTCATGAGGTAATAGAGGTAATAAAAAAAGCTAAACCAACCAAGATATTAGTTATTGGAACATCGGTTAGGATGATTGACAAAATTATTAAAACTTTAGAATTGCCACCTCCTAAAAGAATTTTACAGATTGAAGATATTTCCACTGACAAGGAAATTGAGGAAGCGAAATCTGTTAGATTAAAAGAAGGGAAACATGTTATACCCTTGCCGGGGATTGAAGTACAAAGAAAATTCCCGGTAAATATATTAGAATCATTGGAGATATTTTATAAGAGAAGATACAGTAAAAAGAAAATTGGTGAAAGAGCGATAGTAAGACCTCCTTTTAGTTACTTTGGAAAATTATATGTTTCTGAAAATGCAATTTTAGATATAATTATTTATATACTTAAAGATTACAAAGAAGTTGTAAAATTAGGTAAATCCCAAATCAATATTAAAGAAGAGGGTATTCTGGTAAATATTAATTTAATACTTAAATATGGGGAAAATATTCAACAGGTTGGGCGAAAAATTCAAAAAAGCCTTAAAAGAGAATTAGAATATATAACCGGTATAAATGTCATTTTAATAAATATTTTTGTTTACAATTTAAAATACTAAACTCGTATATCGTATTTCGTATATCGTATATCGCAAAAAAATAGTTACCGGGAGTCAGAATCCAGTATTCAGAAGAAAATAGCAATATATGATGAGTGATGGGCAGAGGTTTGATTTTATCAAACCCTCAACAATAGGCAGATATAGAATTTATCCAAATAAATCTGAACGAAATACGAAATACGAAATACGACATACGACATACGAAGTTAGAGAGGTGTAAGATGTTTGATAAAGAAGAAATAAAAAAAATTAAACAATTAAAGAAAGAATGGGAAAATAATATTGTACAGAAAACCCTTGAACGTTTTCCCGAAAGAAAAGATAAATTTGTTACCGGTTCAGGTAAAGAGGTTGAGCGTCTTTATACTCCTGAAAATTTAGAAGAGTCTGACCATGTTAAAGACTTGAATTTCCCCGGACAATACCCTTATACCCGTGGGGTCCAGCCAACCATGTATCGAGGCCGATTTTGGACTATGCGTCAATATGCCGGTTTTGGCACGGCAGAAGAATCTAATAAGCGTTATAAATACCTGTTAGATCAAGGGCAAACCGGATTAAGCGTTGCTTTTGACCTGCCCACACAAATCGGCTACGATTCAGATAACGATATGTCTTTGGGCGAAGTAGGAAAAGTGGGTGTAGCCATAGATTCTTTAAAAGATATGGAGATGTTATTTGATGGGATTCCCCTTGATAAAGTAAGCACTTCAATGACTATAAATGCTCCTGCACCTGTACTTTTAGCCATGTATATTGCAGTAGCGGAAAAACAAGGAGTAGCTCCCGATAAACTTAAAGGGACTATTCAAAACGATGTACTAAAAGAATACATTGCCCGGGGAACTTACATCTTTCCTCCGGTCCCCTCAATGAGATTAATTACCAATATCTTTGAATTTTGTTTTAAAGAGATGCCTCTATGGAATACCATTAGTATAAGTGGATACCATATTCGGGAAGCTGGATCCACAGCAGTTCAAGAAGTAGCCTTTACTTTGGCAGATGGAATAGCTTATGTGGATGCCGCAATAAAAATCGGATTGAAAGTTGATGATTTTGCACCAAGATTATCTTTTTTCTTTAACGCTCATAATGATTTATTAGAAGAGGTAGCAAAATTTAGAGCAGCTCGAAGGCTGTGGGCTAAAATTATGAAAGAAAGATTTGGAGCTAAAAATGAAAAATCTTTAATGCTTAGATTTCATACCCAGACAGCCGGATGTACTTTAACTGCTCAGCAAGCGGATAATAATATTGCTCGAGTTACCATCCAGGCCTTAGCGGCAGTATTGGGAGGGACCCAGTCTCTCCATACAAATTCAAGAGATGAAGCCCTGGCCCTACCTGCTGAAGATTCAGTAAGAATTGCCCTTAGAACCCAGCAAGTATTGGCTTATGAAAGCGGAGTGACTGAAACAGTTGATCCTTTGGCCGGTTCCTATTATGTAGAAACCTTAACCAATGAAATTGAGAAACAAGCCTTGGAATATATTGAAAAAATTGATAAATTAGGCGGTGTTACCCAGGCCATTGAAAGAGGATTTATTCAACAGGAGATACAGAATAGTGCTTATCAATACCAGAAAGACATTGAAGAGAGCAAAAGAATAGTAGTAGGCGTTAATAAGTTTAAGATAAAAGAAGGATCACCCAAAGGTCTTTTGAAAGTTAATCCGGAAGTAGGCCGCCGGCAAGTTGAGGATCTTAAAAAGTTAAAAGAGCAAAGAGATAATCATGAAGTAAAAGAGAATTTAAAATTATTAGAGAAGGCTGCAAAAACAGATGTAAATTTAATGCCCTTGATTTTAGATTGTGTAAAATCTTATGCTACCTTGGGTGAAATTTGTGATGTTTTAAGAAGTATCTTTGGTGAATATAAAGAGTCTGTAAAGCTTTAAAAAGTGGAGGAATGAAAAAATGGAAGGAAAAAAAATTAGAGTACTAATAGCCAAGCCCGGACTTGACGGCCATGACCGAGGAGCAAAGGTTGTAGCAAGGGCTCTAAGGGATGCCGGGATGGAAGTAATTTATACCGGATTACGGCAGACTCCTGAACAGATTGCGGAAACTGCCATCCAGGAAGATGTAGATGTTATTGGATTGAGTATTTTATCGGGAGCTCATACCCATCTTTTCCCCAAGATAATGGAACTTCTAAAAGAAAATGATATTAAAGATATTATCGTTATGGGCGGAGGAGTAATTCCTGAAGAAGATATTCCTGAATTAAAAAAGGCAGGTATAACAGAAATATTCACCCCGGGGACCGATACTCGTGACATAATTAAATTTATTAAGGAAAAAGTAAAATAATTGTTTCGTATTTCGTATATCGTATTTTGTATATCGTGAAGAAAATAGAAATCAAGAGTCAATAATCGTATTTCGTGAATCGTATTTAGCAATAAAAACAGCTAAAAAAACTAAAAAAATTAAAGCTTATGTATCTGGATTTATTTTTCTTGCGATATACGATATCCGACATACGATATACGAAAAAAGGTGAGAACTTAATGGAAATTGAAGAAAAAATAATTAATGGTGACCGTAGAGCAGCTGCCAAGCTGATAACTTTGGTAGAAAATAACTTTAGCCAAGCTCAGGAGATTTTAAAAAAGCTCTATAATTATACCGGAAACGCCCTGGTAATTGGCCTAACAGGTCCTCCCGGTTCAGGTAAAAGCACTGTAACCGATAAAATTACCAAAATTTTACGGGAACAGGGGAAAACCGTTGGAATCATCGCCATAGATCCTACCAGTCCGTTTACGGGAGGGGCGTTGTTGGGTGATAGAATTCGCATGCAGGATTTGAGCCTGGACAAAGGTGTTTTTATAAGAAGTATGAGTACTCGAGGACATCTTGGGGGACTTTCCCAGGCTACCCAGGCAACGGTAAAGATATTGGATGCACTGGGGAAAGATATAATATTTATTGAAACAGTTGGTGTAGGTCAATCAGAAGTAGATATAGTTAAAGTAGCCGATACAGTTGTATTGATAAGCATGCCGGGAATGGGAGATGATGTCCAGATTATAAAAGCCGGGATAATGGAAATAGGAGATATTTTTGTAATTAACAAAGCCGACAAAGAAGGCTGTGAACGTTTAGCTACTGAGATAGAAATGATGTTAGATTTAAACCAAAATAAAAGATGGCGTCCCCCGGTTTTAAAGACTATAGCTACAGACAATGTCGGCATTCAAAAACTTTTGGGAGAGATTGACCGACATATTAAGTATCTAAAGGAAAGTGGAGAATTAGAACAAAGACGCCGGGAGAGTGCCAAGAAAGAGATATTTGACCTTATTCAGGAACAATGGAAAGAAATACTTTCAACTTTTATTGATAACGGATTTTTAAATAAGATAGTAAATAAAATAGTAAAGCGGGAAGAAGATCCTTATACTGCGGTAGATAAATTGTCAAATATATTAGCGCATTCTTATACACGGGGAGGTGTAAAAAATGATAAAAAAGATTGACCACATTGGAATTGCGGTAAAAAGTATTGAAAAAACCAGTGAGCTTTTAAACAATATACTGGGATTAAAAGTTGCTGGTGAAGAGATCGTAGAAGAACAGAAAGTTAAAGTTGCTTTTTTACCTTTAGGCGATAGTGAATTAGAACTGTTAGAATCCACTTCACCGGAGGGTCCTATTGCCAGGTTTATTGAGAAGAAAGGTGAGGGGATTCAACATATTGCTTTTAGAGTTAATAACATTGAGGAAGTATTAGAAAAATTAAAAAAGGGAGGAGTTAGGTTAATAGATGAAAAACCGAGGTATGGAGCAGGCGGAGCCAGGATAGCCTTTTTACATCCCAAGGCTACTAACGGAATTCTTGTTGAATTATGTGAGAGAGATGAATAGAAAAAATAGAATTCAGAAACCAGAATCCAGAAGCCAGAAAGCATATTTAAAATTCTTTTGACTCCTGACTCCTGAATTCTGGATACTTGATTACTTATAAAAATACTGGAGAAAGGTGGTAAGGTGAATTAATGAAATTATCAATTGATGAATTAATGAAAAATTTAAGAGAAAGAGAAGAAAAAGTAAAAGCAGCCGGAGGAGAGAAAAGAATACAAGCTCAACATGAAAAAGGTAAACTTACTGCTCGGGAAAGGATTGACCTTCTTTTAGATAAAGATAGCTTTGTAGAACTTGATATGTTAGCTGAGCACAGATGCAGCAATTTTGGCATGGACAAAGTGGAGGCACCCGGAGAGGGAGTTGTAACCGGTTATGGAACTATTAATGAAAGGCTGATTTATGTTTTTGCTCAGGATTTTACTGTTATTGGCGGTTCATTGGGAGAAATGCATGCCAAGAAGATATGTAAGGTGTTGGATATGGCTATGAAAATGGGGGCACCATGTATTGGAATAAATGATTCTGGAGGAGCCCGCATTCAAGAGGGAGTAGATTCCCTGAGTGGTTATGGTCAACTGTTTTACCGTAATACTATTGCTTCCGGGGTAATCCCCCAGATATCAATAATTGTGGGGCCGGCTGCCGGAGGAGCAGTTTATTCTCCTGCCATAATGGATTTTGTGTTTATGGTAAAAAATGTAGGCATAATGCATATTACCGGACCAGATGTGATTAAAGCGGTTACCGGAGAAGTAGTTACTTCCGAGAAATTAGGGGGAGCTATGACTCATAATAGAAAGAGCGGAGTGGCTCATTTTGCTGCTGAGAACGAAGAGGAAGTTTATCAGATGGTAAGAAAGATGATGGGTTACCTGCCCTCTAATAATATGGAGACCCCTCCATCTGTAGAATGTAAGGACGATCCCAATCGAATGGAAGAAACCCTTTTAAACATTGTACCTACAGATCCAAATAAACCTTATGAAATGAAAGAAGTAATAAGACACATTGTAGATGAGGGAGATTTTTTTGAATCCCATCCTTATTTTGCAACTAATATGCTCACCGGATTTGCCAGATTAAATGGCCAATCTATAGGTATAATCGCTAACCAGCCAAAAGTCTTAGCGGGATGTTTAGATATTGATGCTTCTGATAAAGCTGCTCGTTTTGTCAGATTTTGTGATGCTTTTAATATTCCCATTTTAACTTTGGTAGATGTTCCGGGATTTTTACCGGGGACTGCTCAAGAATACGGTGGGATTATTCGACACGGAGCAAAATTGCTATATGCTTATTCGGAAGCAACTGTTCCCAAAATTACTTTGATTGTTCGTAAATCTTATGGAGGGGCTTATCTGGCAATGTGCAGCAGGGATTTAGGAGCAGATCAGGTAATTGCCTGGCCTACAGCGGAAATTGCCGTAATGGGTTCCCAGGGGGCAGCAAATATTATTTTTAGAAAAGAGATAGCTAAAGCAGATAATCCCGAAAAGGTTCGCCAGGAAAAGATTGATGAATTTCAACTAAAATTTTCCAATCCTTACGAAGCTGCCAAACGAGGTTATGTAGATATAGTTATTGATCCGCGGGAAACCAGACCTCGTCTTATAACTACTTTTGAGATGCTATCTACAAAGAGGGAAAGTAGACCGGCGAAGAAACACGGTAATTTTCCGGTATAAAAACAGTATATAGTAGTTTAGTTACTTGGTTAGCTAGTTAACTAGTTACCTGGTTTGAGAGTTTACCAGTAATAAATTATTTGTTAGATATTTTATCGATAGAGATTATTTAACCAGCTAACTAAGTAACCAACTAACCAAGCAACGACTATTATAGAAGGAGGAAAGAATAAATATGTTTGAAGGAATTAATGGAGCTATACAGGTAGCAATTATAGATATGGTTATAGTGTTTTTAGTTCTGGGGGGACTAGCTTTAATTATAGTATCCCTAAAGAATATTGTGGGGATTAAAGAAGAAAAAAAAATATCTAAAGAAGTTAAGATCGTGCCACCGGCATCAGACATTACTTCAATAAAAGAAAAAGAAGAAGTTGGTGGTAAATTAGTAGCTGTAATTACTGCTGCTGTGGCTACATATTTAGAAAAACCAAAAAGTAAATTTAAAATACTAAGTATTAAAAAATACCAAATGTCTTTGATTGCTCCCTGGACTGCTATGGGGAGACAAGAATTAATGTTAAGAGAAAAATAATAAATATTTTAATATTGAAGAAAAAGGAGAAGAGTAAATAAAATGAGAAAATTCCAAATTAAAGTAGACGGTAAAGTGTATGAAGTAGAAGTAGAAGAAGTCGGAGGAAATGAATCATCAGTGGGAACTGTTTCTGTTCCTCAACCAGTTGCAGCTAAAGCAAAAGAAGAGCCGGTAAGCCAGAAAACAATTGCCAAACCCTCATCTGGCCCAGCTCCTGCCAAGGCACCGGCTGTAGCAGTAGCAGGAGAGGAAGTGGCTGCACCTATGCCCGGTAAAGTACTTCAGCTAAAAGTAGCTGAAGGAGATAGCGTAAAAGATGGAGATACCTTATTGATTTTAGAAGCAATGAAGATGGAAAATGAAATTATAGCCAATACTTCCGGAAGTATTAAAAAAATAAACGTTGCTGCAAATGATATGGTAGATACAGGTGATGTCTTATTGGTAATAGGTTAGTATAGAAAGGAGAATTTAATGGACATTTTAACGAAAATCCTTCCTTTATTTAGTCTTTCGGGATTTGCCGGACTTACTTCAGGAAATATTATAATGCTTATTGTTGCTGGTGTATTATTGTATTTTGCCATAGTAAAGAAGTGCGAACCTTTACTTCTTTTACCTATCAGTTTTGGAGCGATATTGGTAAATTTACCCCTGACCGGGATAATGGAAGAAGGAGGACTTTTATATTTTATTTCTTGGGGGATAAAACATGAAGTTTATCCCTGTTTAATCTTTATGGGAATTGGAGCGATGACTGATTTTGGTCCCCTATTAGCCAATCCTATAACCTTCCTTTTAGGTGCTGCTGCTCAAGTAGGTGTATTTGTAGCTTTAATCGGGTCAGTACTTTTAGGATTTACTATTCAGGAAGCAGGTTCTATAGGAATTATTGGAGGTGCTGACGGACCGACTGCAATTTACCTGGCAGTTAAAATGGCCCCCCAGTTATTAGGAGCAATAGCAGTAGCGGCCTATTCTTATATGTCATTGGTTCCTATAATTCAACCTCCTATAATGAAATTACTAACTACAGTTGAGGAAAGAAAAATAGTCATGAAACAGCTCAGGCCGGTATCCCGGTCAGAGAGAATACTCTTTCCTATTATTTCGACTGTTTTAATCGGCCTTTTATTACCGGCTTCGGTTCCCATTATCGGGATGTTGATGTTGGGAAACCTGTTCAGGGAGAGTTTGGTAGTGAATAGATTGTCTAATACAGCCCAGAATGAACTAATCAATATTGTTACCATATTCTTGGCTACTTCCGTTGGCGCAACTATGCAAGCTGAATATTTTTTAACCTTTAATACTATTAAAATAATATTATTGGGTTTAATTGCTTTTTCTTTTGGAACTGCCGGGGGAGTTTTATTTGCTAAATTACTAAATAAAATTACCGGAGGAAAGATTAATCCTTTAATCGGTGCTGCCGGAGTATCGGCTGTACCCATGGCTGCCAGAGTGGCTCAGAAAGTAGGACAGGAAGCAAATCCCAGCAACTTCTTATTGATGCATGCCATGGGACCTAATGTAGCCGGAGTAATCGGAACTGCAGTTGCTGCCGGAGTAATGCTGACTTTATTACAATAAAATCGTATCGTATATTGAGTATAGTAAAGAAGTGCAAAGCGAAAAATGTAAAACGAAAAACCAAAATTTAAAACTTAAAATTGAAGAAAAGGTTTTGAATTTTGAATTATGGTTTTGCGTTTTTCGTTTTAAGCTTTTAGTTTAAACATTTTATATAAATAGATGTAATATATATTTTATCTAATTTAATTTTTTACAACGCAGGCTTTAGCCTGCGTTGTTTATATATAAAGTTCGATTTTGTTCATCGAGTAGAATATTAAAATTACTCAAGGAGGCTTTGGTTATACTTATGGGAGAAAACGCAACATTAATAAAAATAGCAGATTCTGATATAAAAATAATAAATAACAGTGCTTTAGATGGAAACATTTCTTTAAAAAAAGACAATACTCCCAAGGATATGCTTTTAAAAGAAAAATCACAGCTAAAAAAACCGCTTAAAATTACAGATACAACATTAAGAGATGCCCATCAATCATTATTGGCAACTCGAATGACTACCAAAGAGATGGTGCCTGTATGTGAAAAGTTAGATGCCGTAGGATTTTATTCTATGGAAGTTTGGGGAGGTGCTACTTTTGACAGTTGTATGCGGTTTTTAGATGAAGATCCCTGGGAGCGATTAAGAATTTTAAAAAAGAATCTTCCCAATACCAAGCTTCAAATGTTGTTACGGGGACAAAACATATTGGGTTATAAGCATTATGCTGATGATGTAGTTACAGAATTCGTAAAAAGAGCAGTTGTTAACGGAATAGACATTATTCGTGTTTTTGATGCATTGAACGATATCCGTAATATGGAAAGTGCCTTTAAAGTAGCAAAATCGGAGGGTGCCCATATTCAGGGAACTATCTGTTTTACTATAAGCCCGTTTCATAACAATGAAGTATTTGTGAAGAAGGCACAGGAGATGGAGCAAATGGGAGCAGATTCGATCTGTATAAAAGATATGGCTGGCTTAATTTCTCCTTATGAAGCATATAGTTTAACTAAAGATATTAAAGAAGTTATTTCTATACCCCTTCAACTACACTGTCATTTTACCAGTGGAATGGGGATGATGGCTTACTTGAAAGCTACGGAAGCTGGGATAGATGTAGTAGACACAGCAGTTTCATCATTGGCTTTTCAAACTTCTCAGCCCGCGGTGGAACCTTTAGTAGAAACCTTAAGGGGAACACCTTATGATACCGGGTTAGATTTAAAATTGGCTTATGAAATTGCTTCTTACTTTAAAAAAGTTAGAGAGAATCATAAAGATATGGAATCCAATATTCAGGATATAGATACCCGGGTGTTAACATATCAAATTCCCGGAGGGATGCTTTCTAATTTAGCTGTTCAGTTAAAACAGCAAAAAGCTGAAAATAAATACGAAGAAGTCTTAAAAGAAATTCCACGAGTTCGAAAAGAATTAGGTTATCCTCCTTTGGTTACTCCGACCAGTCAACTAGTGGGAAGCCAGGCAACCTTGAATGTTATTTTAAAAGAGCGGTATAAGATGATCCCGGAAGAAGTTCGTAAATATCTAAAGGGATTTTATGGCCGGCCACCGGCTCTTATTGACCCAAAAGTTATTGAAAAAGCAAAAATAAAAAAAAGCGAAATAATTAAATGCCGACCGGCTGATCTATTAAAACCCGTTATCAAAAAAGCCAAAAAAGAAGCATTTTATTTAGCTGAAAATATAGAAGATATTCTGTCTTATATTTTATTCCCCGAAGTTGCCAGAGAATTTCTAAAGAAAAAAATTGCTAAAAAACATAGTTTGAGCATGGAGATATTAAACGGTAATAATAATTATGATGAAGAGGGATATGGAGTGTAAAGACAGTATCGAGTATCGAGTATATCGTACTGAGTCAAGAAAGAAAAAGAAAAGAAAAATTCAAGATAGTTAGGAAAGAGGAAGTCAGGAGCCAGAAGACAGAATAAATTAGTATTGCGTATTGCATCAGTATTAAACTAAAAAACTTAACTTCTTCTTCAATTTTAAGTTTTAAGTTTTGGTTTTGCGTTTTTAACTTTAAACTTTACGCTCTGATACTATTTGCTAACGACTAATTAACTGGTCAACTGGTAAATTGGGTAACTATTTCCTAATCTTTATTCTTATCTTAATCAGCCAATCGGGCAATCAGCCAATCGGAGAATTAATCAATTGGTAAATTTAAAAATCTATCAATTGATTTTTTTACTTCTTATTATAAATATGCTAAAATACTTTCAGTTTACCAGATATTAAGTGAAGGAAAAGGAAATATTATTGTGCCTAAAAAATCTTATTCGATTTTTGTTTTTTTTATTATTGCCGCCTTGGTAGTTGCTGGAATTATTACTTATAATCGTTCTAAATTAGAGAGTAATTTTAAACAAGTAGAATTAGTTATGAGCCTGAATGAATTAAGAGAATTGTCTTACCAGGAAGGTTATAATGAAATTGAATTGCTGGCTAAAATAAAAAACTCCGGGATCAATTCCATAGCTGTTCATGAAGATACCCTGGAAAATCTTGCTTTGTCCGGAAAGATACTCTATTTTTCTGATAAAGAACTTAATAAATTAAATTTCTTCTTAAAACCAATTGACCTTTTTAAAAAAATACAACCTTTACCGGGAGAAGCTTATATTATATTCAACGATAAAAACGATTATTTTCGTATAAAGGAAAATTTACAAAGACAATTAGGCGAAGATTTAGTAAGAGATCTTGGTTTTTTCCCCTATAAAGGTTTAAAAGTGAAAGGGAGTGAAGAAAAACTTGCTGATTTAGGTTTAGGATTTTCTGATGAAGATATTGAGTTAGTAAGAAATTTGGGCTTTCAGATCATCTTACGTCTCAAAAATTTTTCTCAAATAAATAAGGAAGATATAGAGTTCAAGTTTAAAGAAAGTGATAAAACCGGAAAGATTTCGGGAATGATTTTTGAGGGGGAATCAGTTTTAGGTTATCCTTCAAAAGAAAATTTAATTTACACCGCAGAGCTTCTAAAAATAAAAGAATATTCCTTCGGAATCATAGAATTTGCAGGCCAAAAAGGGATTGAAACAGTTGCTTATCAAGCAAGTGAATTAGCAGTAAGAGTTCATAGTATTACTAAAGAAGAAATGGAGATTATTTCTAAACAGATAGCTACAGAAAGATGGATTAGGGCGGCAAAAGAAAGAAAGGTGAGGATCTTTTACATTAAGCCTTTTATGAAGTTCAGCTCAAATCTTATCGAGGAGAATCTATCTTATATCAAAACTATAAAAGAAGAGTTGGAAGCGAATGATTTTAAAACAGGGAGAGCCAGTATTCTTTCTGCTTCTTATCAAGAACCAAAAATATTTATTCTTTTATTAATCCTGGGGGTTATTTCCGGGGGATTAATCCTTTTAAAAAATGTCTTCAGCTTAAAAAAATATCAAGAGTATTCTCTATTATCTTTAGGAATTTTATTTTCTTTAGTCCTGCTTTTTTTAAATCGGGAAATTGTTTTAATAAAGCTGATGGCTTTACTGACAGCTCTAATATTTCCCATCTTGGCTATCATTAATAACCAAAGGTATTTTTTAGGAAACAATAATTCTAAATTAAAAGACACCCAAGATTTTTCTAAAAATAATCCCAGCTTTGTTCTGATGATAAAACAAATTTTAACCGGATATTTCAGGATAATTTTAATTACCTTATCCGGCGCCCTATTAATAGCAGCCTTATTAAGCAATAATGAATTTATGCTGGGAATAGAACAGTTTAGCGGAATAAAGATTTCTTATCTGGTCCCGCTTCTTTTAGTCCTGGCAATAATGTGGTTAAAGGTGAATAAGGGCAAATTAATGATTTTGGAAAATATCAAGAAGCCCATCCTGATTGAACATGTAATTTTAATGATGTTCTTTGCGGTATTTCTGGTAATTTATATTTCTCGTTCTGGGAATTTCTCTTTTCTCCCCGTTTTAAGTATTGAGGAGAAGATAAGAATCTTCTTGGAAAAGACTTTAATCGCCCGACCCCGAAATAAAGAGTTTTTAATCGGTTATCCCGCTCTATTATTGGCTATGAGTATGAATTACTTAAAGATAAAAGAATTTAAGATTCCGATAATTGTTATCGGGACTATTGGCCCGGTTACTTTAATTAATACCTTCTGTCACATTCACACTCCCTTTTTATTTTCGATGCTGCGAACTTTTAACGGGGTATGGTTAGGTTTATCATTAGGATTAATAGCAGTAACTATATTTTATTATCTGGTAAAAATATTTAGGGAAAAAATTGATTATGAAAAAGTCTAAAACCATGGCAAAGATAATGATTTCCGGTTATTATGGTTTTAATAATACCGGGGATGAAGCCATTCTTAAATCTATGGTTGGAGCCTTTAAAAAAGAGATACCTCAAATAAAGATGACGGTTCTTTCCCATAATCCCTTGCAGACCTCCAGAACTTATCAGGTAAAGGCCATAAACCGCCTTCACCTAATTAGCATTATATGTTGTTTACGAAATGTTGATCTTTTTATTAGCGGGGGTGGGGGATTACTCCAAGATTCAACCGGAAAAGGCTGGAGCATATTATATTACCTGGGATTGATATTGGCAGCAAAAATAGTCAAAGTGCCGGTTATGATTTATGCCCAGGGTATCGGTCCGGTAAATAAGCAGATTAACAAAAAGTTAATGAAGTGGATTTTAAATAAAGTTGATTTGATTACCGTAAGAGATAACTCCTCTAAAGAATTATTGGGAAATTTAGGAGTGGTGAAACCATCAATCTATGTGAATTCTGATCCCGTCTTTTTGTTGAAGAAAAAAAATATTCACCACACCATAGATAATTATCCTTATATTCAGGAATTGATTAATTCAGATAATCGTCCCTTAATCGGGGTTTCGGTTAGAGAATATAAAAGCAATGGATCGGATTCAAAGAGAATATTTGCCCAGACAGCCGATTATTTAATTGAAAATTATCAGGCAAAAATAATTTTTCTTCCTTTTCAATTTAATGAAGATGTGCATATTAGTGAAGAAATATTATCTTTAATGAAGAATAAAGCTGAGGTATTAAAAATAAAACTTGAGCCTGAAGAATTACTTTCTGTTCTATCCCGATTATCTTTGGTGGTTGGGGTGAGGCTTCATTCAATTATATTTTCCAGCATGGCTAATATTCCTTTTGTAGCTTTTAATTATGACCCTAAAGTTAAATATTTTGTAGAAGATTTGGGATTATCTGAATTGCTGTTAGAAACAGATAAAAATATCTCTTTAAAAAATATTCATAAAAAGATAGAATATGTTAGAGAAAATAATGATAAAATAAAAAATGTTTTACTCGAAAAAGTGAATATTTTAAAAGAAAAAGCCCTTGTTAATAATGAATTAGTTTATAAGTTTTTAAATCCATAACTATCGAGGTTACTATTTGATATGATCAGAATGTTTCACGTATATAAAAATTACCCACACAAAATTCAGGCTTTACGGGATATCAATATCCATATAAAAAAAGGTGAATTTGTTTTTTTAATAGGTCCTACTGGGGCAGGGAAGAGTACTTTCTTAAAATTGATTTACCGGGGAATAGTTCCTACCAAGGGGCAGGTAATTGTCGATGGAATAAACATAGCTCGACTTAAACCCGGTTACATACCTTATCTAAGAAGGAATATAGGTATTGTTTTTCAAGATTTTAAATTACTGTATGATAGAACGGTATATGAAAATATCTCCTTTGGCTTAAAAGCGATTGGGGCAACTAATTATGAGATAAGACAGCAGGTTAAGAAGGTCCTTAATTTAGTAGGGCTGGAACATAAAAGGAAGATAAAACCACATTTATTATCCGGAGGAGAACAGCAAAAATTATGTATTGCCCGGGCTATTGCCAACGAACCATTAATATTGCTTACCGATGAACCAACTGGAAATTTAGACCCTTACAATTCTTGGGAGATTATGAAACTTTTATTTCATATAAATATAAGGGGAACTACTGTTGTGATGGCATCTCATGATAAACTTATGGTAGATAAAGCTAAGAAGCGAGTATTAAGGGTGGAGCGAGGACGAATAATAGAAGATACTCAAAGAGGGATATATTAAAATGGTTTTTGAGAATACGGGATTTTATTTTAGAGAGGCTTTGCTCAGTTTTAGACGAAGTACTTTAATGAGTATAGCAGCGATATTAAGCACCACTACAATTTTACTTATTGTTGGTGTCTTTCTATTAATATCTATAAATTTAAATCTTTTTTTAGAAAATTTAGAATCTCAATTAGAGATTGTAGTTTATTTAGAAGATAATATTTCTAAAGCCGAACTAAACACTTTATCAAATAACTTTAATTCTATAGATGGAATAAAAGAAGTGAAATTTGTATCTAAAGAGGAAGCTTACCAGCGTTTATCAAAAGATTTAGGAGAGCAAAAAGATATTCTCAGTGCTATTGAAATAAACCCGCTCCCTGCTTCTTTTGAGGTACAGATAAAAGATCCTAAGGTGATTGAGCAAATTGCTAATCAGATAACTGAGTTTAAAAAAGTGGAAGAAGTTGAGTATGGTCGGGAAATAGCAGAAAAATTGCTAAATTTTACTTATGTATTTAGGAGTGCGGGAATATTAGTTTTAGCTCTCCTGGTTTTTGCTTCTATTTTGATTATATCTAATATAATAAAAATTACCGTATATACCAGAAGAAATGAAATTGAAATAATGAGCTTGGTAGGAGCTACTTCCTGGTTTGTTAAGTGGCCTTTTATAATTGAGGGCTTTTTACAGGGCTTTATTTCAAGCCTTCTTTCCACAGTAATTTTATATTATTTTTATTTTTTTGCCATAACCAAAGTTCATCAAGCCATTCCCTTTTTACCATTAGTGGTGGACAATGTAGATTTGTTACCCATAGGTATAACAATTGTGCTATTAGGGAGTTTAGTGGGAATTTTAGGGAGTATGTTTTCAGTAGGAAAATATTTAAATGTATGAAAAGAGATTAGTTTCAATAAATAAGAAAATATTTTCTACATTAATTTTAACCTTCATCTTGTTTGTTGTGTTTTTTAGTTATGGTGATAGCAATGAAAGCTACAGTCAAAAGATAAATGAGGAAAACCAGAGATTAAAAAAGATAGAGCAGCAGATTAAAAGCGTTAGAGATGAAATTAATAATTTACAAAAAAAAGAGGTTGGATATTTAGAAACACTTCATAAAATAGAAAAACTTTTACGGGATGCAGAGAAAGAATTGCAAACTATCGAAAAAGATTTAGAGTTTGCTCAAAAAGAGATAAAAACAGCAGAGAATGAAGTTGTTATTGAAAAAGAAATAAAAATAATATAAAATTACTGTGGAAAGCAGATTAAAGCAGATATATAAACACCGCTTAACCGGTTACCTGGAAATTTTATTCAACAGTGAAAGCTTTTCTGATTTTCTTACCCGTTTCAGATATATAAAAAATATTTTATCCTTAGATGCTGAAGTGATTAATGATGTTCGCCAGCAGATAAAAAAGATAGAGAATAATAAAATAAATCTGGAGAATAGAGAAGAGATATTGAGTTTGCTAAAAAGAGAAGTAGAGAAAGAGAAAGAAAATATTGAATTTTCTATTAAATCCAAAAAATCCATAATTAATAAGATAGACTCTCAAAAAGAAGCGTATCTAAAATCTTTAAAAGAGTTAGAGCAATCTTCTCAAGAAATAAATAACATGATAGAAAGAATTTATAAACAACAGGAAGAAAATTCTAAGGAGACTTCCCAGAAAGAAGTTCCAACGATTACTCTAAAACCTGAAAAGGGAATTTTAACCCTACCTATTCAAGGAAAATTAATTTCTGAATATGGAAGACAAAAAAATACTGATTTTAATACTTATACTTTTAATTCTGGAATAGATATTAGTGCTCCTCTTGGACAAGTAGTGCATGCAGCCGGTTCGGGAGAGATAATTTATACTGGAAGCATAAAGGGGTATGGACAGATAATAATTATTGATCACGGAGGAAGGATTACTACTCTGTATGCCCACCTTTCTAAAATTTTAATAGATATTGGGGACAAAGTAAAAAAGGGACAAATTGTAGGCCAGGTGGGCGATAGTGGCGGTGTTTCTTCTACCAGGCTGCATTTTGAAGTTAGAGTAGAAGGCAAACCTACTGACCCTATGAATTGGCTATAAATATAAACATTCTAAAAATTTGGCGGTGAAAAATTTGATAAATATAAAAAGAAAGAGAATAATTACTTTAATTTCGATTTTTGTATTTGTTTCTATAATAAGTGGATTTCTGTTTTACAATGTTAGGGCAAATGGCACGACCAATGAAGAGATGTTATTTAACAACCTAGAGCCTTTCTTTGAAGCTTTAAATTTGGTAAGATTTGAATACGTAAAGAAGGATATAGATTTAGATATAGTTATTCAGGGAGCT
>Ga0255384_10023_pt1 | contig 28729 bp, 22 predicted proteins | sample ANMaggSeSYBR01F7_FD_182106 | JGI IMG/M metagenome (GOLD analysis project Ga0255384, IMG submission 182106) | Sediment cell enrichment communities from methane seep in Santa Monica Basin, California, United Staets - ANME aggregate JGI... | ecosystem: Environmental > Aquatic > Marine > Cold seeps >... | reverse complement strand
CAAGAACGAGACACCAAGCCCTGCCGCCACCAGTATAAAAACGCAACGCAGGATAATAAGGGCCATAATTGCACCCCACTACAAAATCGATAAAGTATTATCAGAATTGTAGGAAACCGTGCAGTATGATGGAAGGGGGTGCCAGACATTTTCGTATGTTTGGTAAACTTGCCTCACACGTTACCATAAACAAAATCTTTGCGGGAGACCGCGGCGGCTATAATTGGTTATTGAGAAGACTTGACAAACAAAATCGTATTGTCTAAAATATATAATTTAGGTACTGTGTAATAATAATTTACTGATTTTGGTCATTGCAGTAGTCGCCTCCTAGGCGAGCGGCGGGAAGAAATTTACCGTCGAATGGGGATGTGACATCGGAATTAAAGGAGCCTCACAGATCATGAAAGCAAAACGGAGAGATTTTCTGAAATGGACAGGTTTGGCCGGACTGGGTGTCTTTAGCGAATGTACCTCGAAAGGATATGCCGCGCAAACAGAGAAGCTCGGCAAAGCCGATATTCCCCATAAGATCGAGGCCTACGGGAAGAGCCGTACGCAGCGATTCAACATGTCGGGGTACGCCGCGCCGCCGATTGAGACCGTCCGCATTGGCATTATCGGTCTCGGCAATAGAGGTCCGTCACACATGCAGAACATGGCACACATCGAGGGCGTTGAGATAAAGGCCCTCTGCGACCTAGTGCCCGAAAGGGCACACCGGGCAAAAAAACCCCTTGAGAATACCCGGCACGCACCCGAAATACTCACGGGCTCCGAAGATATCTGGAAGAAACTGTGCCAGCGCGACGACATCGACCTGGTAATTGTCACAACCCCCTGGTACATGCACGCCGGTATGTCGGTCTACGTCATGGAACACGGCAAGCATGTCGCCACGGAAGTTCCGGCCGCGGGGACGATAGAAGAATGTTGGCAGCTCGTCGAGACAGCCGAACGCACCCGCAGGCACCTGATGATGCTCGAGAACTACTGCTACAAGCCTTTCCCTCTGCTCACCCTGAACATGGCCAGGAACGGTTTCTTCGGCGAAGTCGTTCATTGCGACTGTGCCTACAACACCAGTAAGATGAAGAACAACTTCAACAAAAACTACTACTGGAACATGTGGTGGCTCAGGCAGTATGCCAAAAGGAAAGGGAATATCTACCCGACCCACGGCCTTGGCCCGGTCGCACAAATCATGGACATCAACCGTGGCGACCGATTCGAGTTCCTTGTCTCGGTCGAGAGCAAGGACTTCATGATAGCTGCCAGAGCCGAAGAGCTCGCCGCCACCGACGATTTCTTCAAGCCGTTCGTGGGCAAGAATTATCGCGGCAATATGAACACCACCACAATCAAGACGGCCAACGGCCGAACCATTATGCTCCAACACGATCCCACCTCTCCTTCGCCGCACAACGCCATACTCGGAATATTTGGCACTAAGGGATCGGCCCTGTACGACCCTCCTCCGCCCAGAATCTGCACAGGCAACCACCAGTGGGCGTCTCCCGAAAAGTTTGAATCGATCAAGGAGCAATACACGCCCGCCATTTTCAAGAAGCTCGGCGAGATGGCAAAGCACAGCGGTCACGGCGGATCGGACCTGCTGATCAACTGGCACCTGGTGGACTGCCTACGGAACGGTCTGCCCCTCGACCAGGACATCTACGACGCCGCCGCCTGGAGCGCCATCGTGCCGTTAAGCGAATGGTCCGTCCAGAATAATTCCAACTCCATCAAGATTCCCGACTTCACCGCCGGCCAATGGCAAACAAATCAACGGAACATGGACATCAATCTAACCCAAGGCGGAACGACAAGAGTGTTCGCGCGAACTCCAGGATGAACCGTTCTTGAGCCGGCCTTCAAGTCGGGTAGCCACAGTTCAAGAACCCGTCCATTTCGGGTAAAATGTCAACATACTCCATCCCACATGCAATAGCAATCCACCTACTTGACTGTTGCCGCTGACCGAATAGCTCGGGCCGAGTCCGTGGTGCCGGCGGATGCTGGACATCGTCGACGATATCTGGAAGCACGCGCCGGTCGAGACACTGTACAGAAACATTCCGTCACAAAACGTAGAGATCAATGGCGAGATACTCCAGACACGAATGGCACTTATATTTTCGTAAGTAGCGGAGTACCAACGACTAAGCAACGCTATCACTGCAATGCTAGCAACGTCCGACACGACGCGTGTTGAACTCAGCCCGTAGCCTTGGCAACGAAGACGATTAAAAACCTCTATAAATGACAACTCAAAATAAATGCTGCCAATGCTATGACAGTACTGTTAAAGTATTATTTCTCATCGACTTACGAAAATATAAGTGCCATTCACTCCAGACACTTTCGCGCATCTATTGGATGACCGGCGAAAAGAAGTACCTCGATTACGCAATCCGGTTGGGCGACTACTATCTTTTGGGCAATCATCATCCCACACGCAACTTTAATCGCCTAAAATTGTGAGATCACGGTTGTGAGATCGTCTCCGGATTGTCTGAGCTCTACGCAGCGGTTCATTTCGCCGCATCGGAGAAGAAGAAAGCATACCAAGAGCCGATCCATGCCATGTTCGACCGTGTTCTTGAGGCCGGTCGGAACGAACACGGACTTTTTACGATTGGTTCAACCCCAAAACCGGACAGCATGACGAGCGACTCTGCGATACCTGGGAATATACTTACAATGGAATTTACACCGTTTACCTGATCGACCAGTTTCCGGAATGGTTTACTGCAAAGGTTGAATATCAAATCATGTCGATTATTGTCGTTTGCCCCGGTTGTAAGAAGAGCTTCAAAGTCAGCGATAAGTTCGCCGGCAAGGCCGGTGCATGCCCCAAGTGCAAGGGTATAATCAATGTGCCCGATAAGAAAGGCCAGGTCCAGGTCCATGGGCCGGCCGTCAGCATGGGCGATAAGTCGGTCAAGCCGATCCTGAGGGAAGAGACCAAAATACTCACACCGGTCGTTCTTGTGGCAGTCGGTGTGGCATCGCTCGGTGTGCTGCTTATTGCTTGGGTGGCGGGCGGTGTGTTCCAAAACAGCACGGTGGTACGTACGATCGGACTTCTGCTGATCTCACCGCCGCTGGTCGTCGTCGCCTACTCCTTCATGCGAAACGACGAACTGGAGCCGTACCAGGGCACGGCGTTGTGGGTCCGCGCTTCTATCTGCTCGCTCGGCTACGTGATCCTCTGGGGTGTCTTCGGGTATCTATCCGGCACGATGCTAAGCGGAGAACTTTGGGAATGGCTGTTCGTGGCACCTCCGCTGCTGGCCGTCGGCGGGGTGATATCATTTGCCTGCCTCGATCTGGACTACGGCAACGGATTTTTCCATTACACCTTCTACGTGATCGTTACCGGACTGCTACGCTGGGTAGCCGGAATGGGCTGGGTGTGGGAGATTTCCAATACGCCGGGGTTGTAGGGAAATGCCGAAGAAGAACGTCAACTACTATATGCTCAAGACAGCACGGTTGAGCGGTTGGTTGCTGTTGCCATTGATGGTAATATATATAGGGACGGGGTTCTCGCTGTGCGGGAAGTTTGGATTCGGCAGGCTGATCGACTTGCAGACGGCCCTGGTGATCCATCAAATTTTCGACTGGCCGTTGGTGATCGTTTTCGTAGTTCATGTTTCAACCACCGTCTATCTCGCGATGCGGAGGTGGGGATGGATCAAGACGCACAATCGCCGATAAACAACTCGCCGGTGGCCGGGGCAAAGCTAAGCGGTGCCCCGGAACTGCTGGGGCATCGCCTTCGGCTTTGCCACCAGCCACCCGGGAAAAATAAGGTGGGGGTTTGACAGATTTCAAGCAACAGCCCGAGACACGGCGGACCTCTCGTCGCAAGGTGCTCAAGTACGGCGCCGCCGCCTTGGCGGGTCTCTCGTGCGGTTCCGCGGCAGTATACTACGTTGTACGTCGTGCCGGGGCCGTTACGGCCGCCGCCGTTTTCAAAAACGGTGCGCCGAAGGGCGAGCTTTGGGAACTATGGAAGCAACGCGGTTGGGTCAAGGAAGCCAGTCACTACTTGAAGCTGGGCCGAAACGTCCAGTGCAAGCTATGTCCGAACGAGTGCCTGCTGGAGCCGGAGGACCGTGGCCGCTGCCGCGATCGTGTCTACAAGGACGGCACGTTGTGGACGATGGCATACGGCAACCCGTGCGCGTTCCACATCGACCCGATCGAGAAAAAGCCGCTGTTCCATTTCATTCCCGGCACCGGCGTGTTCTCGATTGCCACGGCCGGCTGCGGGTTCCGATGCCTGAACTGCCAGAACTGGGACATCTCGCAGCGCAGGCCGGAGGAAACGAAAGACCCGCGAGGCGAGCCGATCCGACTGTTGCCGCAACGGTTCTATTCGCTCGATCGCAACGACGCAGCCCGGATGAGCATGTTCCCGGACGACGTGCTCGCCGTGGCCGAGTTTTTCGGTTGCCCGTCGATCGCATACACTTACTCGGAACCGACCGCCTGGTACGAGTACATGATCGACACGGCGAAGGCAGCCAGGGCGAAGAACGTCAAAAACGTTTGGGTTACATGCGGTTACATCCAGGAAGAACCGCTGGTGGAGTTGTGTCGGTACATAGACGGTGCGAACGTCGATCTGAAGAGTTTTGACGAGAACGTCTATCGTCGGCTGAACTCCGGTAAGCTGGAGCCGATCCTCTCGACGCTGAAGACACTGCGGCGCGAAGGCGTGCACCTGGAGGTAACCAACCTGATAGTGCCGACCTACACCGACCGGCCGGAGATGATCCGCCGGATGTGCGATTGGCTGGTGGAGAATCTTGGGCCTGACTGCCCGTTACATTTCTCACGGTTCCATCCGGCACACAAACTGACGCACCTGCCGCCCACGCCGGTCGAGGTGCTTGTCGAGGCACGTTCAATTGCCCGACGTGCCGGGCTGCACTACGTTTACGTGGGCAACTGCCGAGAGGTGGACGACGCCGAAATGACCTTCTGCCCTGGCTGCCACGAACCGGTCATCGAGCGGAACGTCTACAGCGTTGAGACGATTAACCTGGACGGTGGCAAGTGCCGGTCGTGTGGGACGGAAATTGCCGGCGTATGGTCGTAAACGGGTAATACTAGCGCCGCAACTACTTCAATTGGCTGAAATGTTGCATGGCGTCTAAAAATCGACTTGAGCACGCATCATGAAGGCTTGGCCGGCCGAGTCGGGTTGGCCGGGCATGAAGTCTGGGGTAACGTCGGAGTACACGTAGTTCCACATCAGCCGCGTGTACGGGTTCAGGTACCAGTTCAAGCCGGCCGTGAAGTTGGACCAGCGACCAAGATGAATCGCTTCGTCGGTCAGGTCGAGGTAAGACCATCTGGCGGCAACCTCCCAAGCGCCTTTGCCGGTGTGTACGTATCCGTCGCAGCCGCGAACGCGGAAGAAGTTCTCAAGCGGTTTTAGCCGTGTGAATACCCCGGTGGAACGTTTGTAAGGCCGGTGCTCGCCGGTCAGAAAGTAACTGACGTAGGCGTAACACGAGTGCAAGTTGGCCGCAGTGCCGGCAGTATCGGCCACGTAAGCACCGATGTACTCGGCCTGGGCGGAGAACGGCCCGTAGACAAACGCCAACTCGCCGCAGACCTCGCTGACGTAATCGACGTTGCTGATAAGCGCGTTGAATTGCTTCGCTAAGTGTGCCTCTTGCGGACGGATATTTCCCAAGAATTCGTCGTCCCAGGCATCCCGGAAGCTGTACCCGCTGCCAATGTGGAATAAGCCACGACCGCCGCTGGCCTCGTGGTACCACGGCAGTCCGGTCATGCGAAACGTCACGGCGGTTGCGCCATGGTCGGACTGGGCCTCTACGCCGCTCTCCGAGGCAAATGCACCTATCGCCCAAGTCATGTTTTCGTACTGCGAATAATCGAACGCCATCACGCCGAGATGCCGGTTCGGTGCAAGGACGTTGGGGTTCGCTCGCTCCATAAACGTAATGTAGTTCGCGCTTGTCATCTCCTCAAGACTGAACGGTTCCTTAAAATGTCCGACACGTACGTGACCTAAAATCGGCAACTCATTGACGGTGAGGTAAACGTCCTTAGCAGAGACTGCATTGCCGGCGAAATCCCACTCCACTTTGTAGTCGATCACGTGGAATCCACCGCCCTTGACACCGATACGCCCACGGCGGAGTTCCACACCGTTGAGGTTGTCGCCCATCTGCACCTTGTTGGCTTCCGACTGGCTGAAGGCGGCCCAATCGACATGGATTCGTCCGCCGACCTTGGCCGACATCTTGCCGGCGGCCTTTTGCTTGGCCGCTGCCTCCTTGCCCTTGATCTTATTCAGCGCACTTTCCAACTCGGCGACCCGGTCGGCCAGGCCGAGTTCGGCGGCGGGTTTGGCGGCGTTGAAGTTGTAGTTGGTCGCTGCGTAGGCGTCCATTGCCGCGAATTGGTATTCCACGGCTGGATCAGCCGCCGGCGGTTGACTCCACTGAGCATACACCATGCTACGGCCTGATAAAATTACCACTGCCAGTATAAGAACCAACCGTAGATGAGTACATCTGTGCATTTGTGTCGTCCTTGTTGAATGTGCTTGTAACCGGTGTAAGTAATACAAGCGATATGACAGGTACCCCTAGTGTAACTGTCGGAACCCGAACAAACGGATGTTTATCGAGGAAGCATCAGAAAGTTGCCTGCGGCCGTCCAGTGGCGTTACAACCCCGAGAATCGTTACAATTTAACGTCACATTTTAAGTTGAAACTGCACAGTTTAGCCGCTGGGTTGCCCCGATGCTGTTGAATTAGGTGGTAATATCAAGAGAAACACAGTGGCACCGGCGTCTCGCCGATGCCACAACTACACTTCGGATCATGTCTTGGGTATCAAAGGTCGCTACAACTTGGTAAAGTGCCGTATTGAAGGCGAAACCAACTGGCGATACCGGGAACCCAATCGCAACATGTGGCAGATCGAACACGACGAGTTGTTCGCCTCGATCTATTCCGGCAAACCAATAACATCAACTGAAAGAACCAAATAATGGAACATAACAAGCTCGGCGTAGCGATTCACGGGGTGGGCCAGGTGGCAGACGCCCATGCCGCCAGTTGGTTGAAAAACCCACACTGCAAAATCGTTTCGGTAAGCAGCCGACGCAAGGAGAGCGCGCAGCGACTAGTCGACAAGTTCGAGCTTGACGCTGCGGTGCATGACGATTTCGCAGAAGTGCTACGCGACGATCGGGTAGATGTCGTCAACCTAAGCGGACCGAACCACGTACACGCCGAGCAAGGCATTGCGGCGGCGGCGGCCGGCAAGCACATACTGATCGAAAAGCCGATGTGTATCTCGATGGAAGAGAACCGTGCGCTTCGAGACGCGGTGGCCCGTGCCGGGGTCAAAAGTGTGGTCGGTTTCGTGTTGCGCTGGAACCCGTTGTTCGAGAATCTTAAGTCGCTGCTGGCCGACGGAGCGATCGGAGAGTTGTTTTACACGGAAGTGGATTACTGGCACGGTATCAGCCCCACGTGGTACGGCGGCTGGCAATGGGCACACACCAAAAAAACCGGCGGCAGCACGATGCTGCTGGCCGGCTGTCATGCGGTCGATGCAATACGTTGGTTATCCGGCGACGAGGTCGTCGAGGTAACGGCATACTCGAATAACACGAAGGGACATTTCGAGTACGACGCCAACGTGGTGGCCGTACTGAAGTTCAAAGGCGGCGGCATCGGGAAAACGTCGACTCTGCTCGACTGTGAAATGCCGTACGCCTTCAACATCGACCTGGCCGGTACGGAGGGCACGTTGCGAGACAACCGTATCTGGTCGAAAAAACTCTTTCCAGGCCAGACCGATTGGACCACTATGTCAACCGTCAATCCGGACTCCGGCGACGTGCACCACCATCCGTTTGACGCCGAGGTGAATCACCTGGTAGACTGTATCCGCGAGGACCGCAAGTCGCACTGCAACATTGCAGACAGCTATCGTACGCACGAAGTGTGTATGGCGATAGACCAGTCCATAGCCGAAGGCGGCCGGCCGGTTAAGTTGCCGCTGGAATAATTCAATGAAATCCAAAGAAATCGTCCGGCGCGCGATAGAATTCGACAGTCCACCCCGGCTGCCGTTCTGGCAGCACGACGTTTCCTGGGCACCGGACGACATGTGCGATGCTTGGGAGATGGACCGTGCCGAGGCCGGCTGGTTCTTCGATAACGCGGCCGCGGACGACTGGGGGTGCCGGTGGGCCGCTACTGAAGAGAAGAACATGGGGCAGGTGGTCGGGTTTCCGCTGGCCGATTGGTCGGCACTGGACCGCTACCGCCCGCCGGACCCGCTCAAGGCGTTTTACTTCGAGCGGATCGAGGGCGAAATTGAAAAAGCCGATGATCGCTACGTTGTGGTGACCAGCCACTTCAACCTCATCGAGCGATTGCACATGCTGCACGGCTTTGCGGCAACCATGGAGGATTTTTATCTGGAACCCGAGCGAATCGAGCGGGTGTTGGATATGATCCTACTGTTCAAACTGGAACTTTTTGAAGAATTGCATCGGCGATTCGCCGATCGCATAGACGGGCTGTTTCTGACCGACGATTGGGGCACACAGCAGGGGCCTTTTGTCAGTCAAAATGTCTTCGAGCAGTTCTTCGCACCGCGATATGCGAAACTCTTCGACGCAATTCACGGGCACGGTTGGCACGTAATCCTGCACAGTTGCGGCCGGATCAACTCTTTGGTGCCGAGGCTGATCGAACTAGGCGTCGATGTGTTGAACATGCAACAGCCGCAGGCATACGGCCTGGTCGAGTTTGGCGAGCAGTTCCGAGGAAAGGTGTGCTTTTTGACCACCTCCGACATCCAAGCGACGCTGCCTCGCGGGATCGAATCCGAGGTCCGCGAAGAGGTCGAATTGCTCGTGCGACACTGGAGCACGCCGGCCGGTGGGCTGATTGTGTTCAACTACGGCGACCCGAAATCGCTTGGAGTAAAACCTGAAATGACGCAGGTGATGTTCGACGAGTTCGTCAAGCTGATGGGCGATCTCCCCAACCGTGGTTCCTGATTCCGCAATGCAAGGCACCTAAACAGAGCGGTTCAGCAGTGTGATATTCGGCATAAACTGAATAACCCACACTACACACCAAACCTTACCCGATACGCGTCCATTTGCAAAGCGATTCTCCTTTGCCAAATGCCGGTCTTCGGCCGATTAAATTCCTTATACGGATTGTGGAAATCTGTTATACCGGATAGGGGCTTCTCATGATAGGAATCTTGATCGGTCATGGATGCAAATCGCCTCTCGGAGACGTTCTTCGGACCAGCCACGTTGGTTGAAATGGTGCGCCATCGCGCACGACATCAGCCGGACGACGTTGCTTTTACATTCCTGCTGGACGGTGAGAACGAACAACTACACCTGACCAACACTGAGCTTGATCGCCGGGCACGAGCAATCGCAGCATGGCTTACCTCAATGGATCTAAGAGGCGAGCGTGCGTTGCTGCTGTATCCGTCCGGGCTGGAGTTCATCGCCGCACTGTTCGGCTGCATCTATGCCGGCGTGACGGCCGTGCCGGTTTGCCCGCCGCAGAAGAACCGCTCGCTGGAGTGGATTCAAGCCGTTGCCGACGACGCCGATGCGAAAATAGTGTTGACAGACGACACTAAGCCGCGACTGAAGCGGCTTCGCCGGCTTTCTACTTGCCGGACTCCGGCGCAAATTGAACAACAGTGGGAACCGCCCAAAATAAACGGCAATACCTTGGCAATCTTGCAGTACACCTCCGATTCTGCCGGGGTGCCGAAGGGTGTGATGCTCAGCCACACCAACCTGCTGCACAACTCGGCGACTGTTGCACACGCCTTCGAGCATGCACGCAGCGGACTGTGTGTGTTCTGGCTGCCTAGCTATCACGACATGGGCCTGATCGGCGGGATATTGCAGCCGCTTTACGTGGGTCGGCCGAACGTGTTACTCTCGCCGACGGCGTTTTTGCAGCAGCCGTTTCGGTGGCTCTCGGCGATCTCGCGGTTCGGCGGCACCATCAGCGGCGGGTCGAACTTTGCATACGACTTGTGCGTGCGGAAGATCACGCCCGAGCAACGCAATCTGCTAGACCTGAGCACCTGGCGTGTGGCGTTTAACTGTGCCGAGCCTGTCCGCGAAGAAACAATGGAGCGATTCTCCGAGATGTTCGAGCCGTGCGGTTTCCGCCGCGAGGCGTTTTATCCGTTCTTCGGACTGGCCGAGGCCACGTTGATGGTTTCCGGCGGCTATGTAAAAAGAGCACCGGTCACATGCTCGTTCGACGCCGACGCATTGGCCGTCGGCAAGGCGATCCGCTACAAATCAAACGGACGGACCAACGGCAAGGCATTGCGCACGCTGGTCGGCTGCGGCACCGCGATGCCGGATCAGCAGATCGTAATTGCCGATCAAAAAACCTTGGCACGTTGTCCGGACGGCCGGATCGGCGAAATCTGGGTGGCAGGACCGAGCATCGCACAAGGATACTGGCAAAAAACCAATAAAACCTTCAATGCACGGTTGGGCGAAACAGGCGAAGGACCGTTCCTACGTACCGGAGAATTGGGGTTTGTCGACGGCGGTGAGCTATTCGTCACCGGACGGATCAACGGCGATTGCGTCGCACCGGTGGTTCCCGACATGAAAGTTATGGTTAATTCTATGCAGTCGGCGTGTCTTCCGGAATGTTGATGTTGGCCGAGACGTTCTGCACGTCGTCGTGGTCGTCAAGGTGTTCAATTAGCCTGAGCACCTTTTTGGCGTCCTCGGCGTTCAGATCGACGGTGTTTTGCGGAATTCGTGCGATTTGACTTGCCTCAGGCTGAATCCCGGCATCTGACAGAGCCTTGGCAACGTCCTGGTATACGGCCGGGTCGCAAATGATCTCGAATTTGCCGGCATCTTCATTCACGTCGTCTGCACCGGCCTCTAATGCGAGTTCCATCAGTGCGTCTTCATCGGTGCCTTCGGAGGGCACCAGGAACAGCCCCTTGCTGTCGAACATCCACGCAACGCAGCCCGTGCTGCTGAGTTTGCCGTCGGAAAGTTCGAATATTTTCCGAATTTCCGGTGCTGTACGATTTCGGTTGTCGGTCAATGCCTCGCACAACACGGCCACTCCTCCGGCGCCGTATCCTTCATAGACGACCTCTTCCAGATTGCCGCCGTCCAATTCCCCGGTGCCTTTTTTGATTGCCCGCTGGATGTTGTCCTTGGGCATACTGACGGCCTTAGCGTCGTCGATGGCGTACCGCAGGCGAAGATTTTGGTCCGGGTCGCCGCCGCCCTTTGCGGCGACGATGATCGCCTTTGCCAGCTTGCTCCAGTGCTTTCCCCGTTTGGCGTCGACGAGCGCCTTTTTGTGTTTGATGCCCGCCCAGTGTGAATGGCCTGCCATTTTGTTCGACTCCGTTGTTATTTATCTGCGTTCATTTGTGGTTCCAACTCCAATTTTTCCCGAACGGTCTTTGCCTTATCCGGCTGTTCCTGTTTTTGGAACGCTGCGGCGGCTCGGCGCCAGGCGTCTTTTGCCTTTTCCGGTTTGCCGACCTTCAGGTATGCGTCGCCGAGATGGTCGAGTATGACCGCGTCCGGGTCGTCTTTCACATCGGCTGCCTTTTCGAGTTCGGCGACGGCCTCCTTGTGGCGTCCAAGTCGATAGTATACCCAACCCAAGCTGTCGCGGTAGGCGGCGTTGTCCGGTTCGGCTTCAACGGCGTGTCGGATTATTCTCAGCGCCCGTTGCAGGTGTTTGCCTTGATCCGCCCAGAGGTAGCCCAGGTCGTTGCTCGCGCCGACGTCGTCCGGGAACTCGTCGAGTACCTGTTCGAGCCATTCTTCGGCCTCCGTCAAGTTGTTTTGCAATACGCAAAGGTTGGACAGTGCCAACCGTGCGTCGCGCATTACCATGCGGTTTTCGTGCGATTCGTAGTCGGAGTCGAATTTGTCGATTAACCGGCGATACGCCTCCGTCGCCTCGTTGCGACGTTTGGCGTAATACAGAATTCGAGCAACGGTGCCGTGGTATCGGGACGAATCCGGCTTGATCTCTGCGGCCTTCCGTGCTGCGGAGAGCGTCTCTTCGATGCGGTCGTCCTCGGCCAACGCGCCGGCGAGATGAAAATAGAACAACGGGTTGTCTTTCGGCAGAGCATTTTCGTCGATCGCACGCTGGAAAATCTTGGCCGCTTCGGCCGGCCGGCCTTCGATACGCAAGGCCGTACCCCAGACGAGCAACAGTTCGGCTGCCCGATCCGGCTTCGCCAAAAGCGCCAGGCGGAAGAACTTATCTGCGGCGTCAAACTGCTCGCTTTCGACCGCCAGCAGCGCGACGGCTATACTCGTGCCGAAGCCGAGCTTTTCCGGCTCGGCTTTATGCCGCTTCCTTGCGGTTTCGATCAATGCTTTCATTAGTTTCGCGTCGCTGGAGATGGTTTGGGCCTCGGCGCCCAGCGTTTCCAGTACGCCGGTTTTCTCGACGGATTTGCCGAGTGTGTCGAGCAGTTTTGCATAGCGGTCGGTCTTTTGGTAAATCTTTGCCAGGTTCCGATAACCGGTCGGCGTGGGCGACTTTTCGACCAGGGCGATGTAAAGTTGCTCTGCCTTGCCGTATTGTCCGGTTTTAATGTCTACTGTTGAGACTTTTTTGCGTTTTGCGAGCATATTGCGAAGTTCAATTTGATTGTGGCTGCAAGCCACATTAAGGTACTGCTCGGCGAGGAAGTACCCCAGCGGTACGTCGACCGTGTTGTCGTCGTGTAGTTTTTCGAGCCGGCCGATGAGTTCTTCGCTTCGGCCGAGTTTTTCGAGCACCTCGGCCAGCAACCTGTATGGTGCGATACCTTCGTCGGTTACTTTTTCATTGAAGCAAGCTTGCAGGTGTTTGAGCGCCTCGGCCGGTTTGTCGCGTTTGACATCTATTCTTGCCAGATTCAGTTCCAGCAATCCGTTGTTCGGTGCAATTTCGTGCGACTTGCGGAATGCTGCCGCTGCCTCGTCCAGCCGGCCGGATTTCAGAAAACATTCACCAAACAAGTTATAGGCAGTGCCAGGCTTACCAAGCAGCACATTTTTCAGATCGTCGTCCAGGGCGAACTCATCTGGATGGTCTAGTGCGTGCAGTACATGCTTGAAACACTCGGCGGCCTTGTCGTATGACTCGACAAGATGGTAAAGTCTGCCCATCTCCATTTGCAGGAGGATATCGGCGGCGGTTTCATCCGCACCGGCGCGTGCGGCCAGCGCCTTTTCGTATAGCTCAACGGCTCGGGTCCAGTCGCCGTGTGCGGTTAGATAACCACCAAGCCGTCGCAGCAACAGCGGATCGGGTTGGTCCAGCTCGGCAGCCTTCAGTGCGTAACGAACCGCCACGGCATGGCGTTGCAGCCGAAACGCCAGCGGGACGATTGCCCGAGCGACGGTTGCAGCGCCCGGATCGCACCGCAAGGCACGTTGGTACAGCCGCAGTGCCTCGGCATTTTTCTGTTGACGCTGGAGCATTCGTCCGGCCGCGAACATCGAGATCGCCTCGACACGATCCCGATCGGCCTCGGTCCGCGGATGCTCGGGTTGCAGCAGTGCAGGCTGGTCTTCTAAGAACAGCGGCCCGGCGCCGGCGTTTTGTACGGCCGATGCGACGAGCACTGCGAGAATCAACGCATAGACAGCCGGTCGTGGCGGGAGAGAAAACATGATTTTTTACACCCTGACAACTGACCACTTCCTTACCGCGGTTTACGTTTGGCTAGTCCGCTTGATGCCGTCTTGCCCTTCGAGGATTTTTTCTTGCCGGCGTCCGGTTTCGTTTTGGATTTCTTGGCGGTTTTTTGTGTCACGGTTTTTTTGTCGCCGGCGGTCGGTTTTTTGCCACCCGCTTTAGGTGCCTTCGCCTTCTTGCCTGTACGACGCTTTGGAAGCCGATCCTTGCAACCCGGGTCGATTTGCAGGAGTACCTCGCGGACGGCGGGAGAATAGGGGTTGGCGGTGAAATCAGCGCCGAATTGGTGCAACATGGAACCGAACTCAATTCCCTTGGCCTTCGAGACCGCCCGTTCCAGTCCCGGCACCGTGCCGGCTTCTACGTCCTTATCTGTAAGCAGATCACATATGCGCAGAACGCCGAGCACGCCGGAGTCTATGGGTATGGAATGTCCGCCCAAGGCCGATTGGACGGCGTAAGCAACCGAAAATTTTGTCGTTCCGTCGAGCTTGTCGAGCCATTTCACGGTGGGGCCGAGGTTTTTTTTCCGATGTTCTTCAAGGTCGAATGAATATATTGCCTCGAAAACGGCTTGCAGTATTCGCTTGAGTCTATTGGCAGCGGCGCGCGGGTTGGGCAGCTCCGACATTACTTCCGAAAGTTCTGCAATAGAAGTTACACGAATCTCATTGAAGTCGAAAAACGTGTTCTTAATCGCTGCATAGGTCTCTTCTGCCGGTTCGTAATGCGCGTTTTCCAGACAACATGCAAACAGCAGATGTTCCAACACCGGCCGTTGTGCGTCGACACCGACCGGTTTGTAATGCTTTTTCAGGACCTTGGTTACCTTTGCAAATTGCGACGTACGACTGACTGATGACATGGGATTTACCCGTAGAGTGTTGGATTGGATGAATCGAAATTTTGTAACTATTCAGCCGTTTGAAGTGAGGTTCGTACTTCAAGGGCCGTTTACGGCCCTTTCCGCCGCAGGTGGTATTAGGCCCGGCATTTATGCCGGGTTGGCGGAATTTGCCAAAAGGTTTTTACCCTCACAATATCGGCTTCAGGCCCGTTTACGGGCCTTCTCGTTGTCATGGCTTAAGCCAAGGGGACATCGAGAAGCCCCATAAACGGGGCTAAAGTTTTTGCTTGAAAACAGGGAGTAAAAATCACCGGCTTCACAAACCCGCCCTAAAGGACGGGCCTAATACCGCCTACGGCGGAAACGCCCATAAATGGGCGTAATTCGGTAAATTATACGAAAACTACTTCAATTGGCTGAAGTGTTGCAAATTTTGTAACTATTCAGCCATTTGAAATAAATGTGTAATAAGGGAAAAAGGGGAAAGCAAAATATTTGGTTCTTCTTTCCCCTTTTTCCCTTTTCCCTTTTTCCCTCTTACACATCTAACTCAGTATCTTTCTCCGGCAAAACTTCGTCGAGAATCTTGGAAATCTCGATCGACCGTTTCACTCCCTGGTCCAGCAGAAATTTAAGCCGTGGCGTGTGACGCAGTTCGAGCCGCCGGGCGATTTTCGATTGCAAGAACCCGGCTGCACTTTCCAGCCCTCGAAGGCTCAAGTTCTGCCGACTTTCGTCACCCATTACCGAAACGTGTATCTTCGCGTGGCACAGATCGTTCGAGACCTCCACGTAGGTCACCGTTACGTCGCGGATTCGCGGGTCGTTAAGCTCGGCAATTATGGCCATGGCGACCACTTCACGAATCGCTTCGGCTACTTTTTGGGAACGTCTGGACGACATGGGAATTATTTTACAATGTCCGAGCTACTTCTTCGATCTTATATGCTTCCAGTACGTCACCCTCTTTCAAGTCGTTGAATCCGGAGAGTTTCATGCCGCATTCCAGACCTTCGCGGACTTCTTTAGCGTCGTTTTTTTCGCGTTTGAGGGAGTCGAGTGGATATTCGCCGATGATGCGACTCTCACGGATTACGCGAACCCGTGAGTCGCGCTGGATATTGCCCATCAACACCCGGCAGCCGGCAATGGTCCCCAGCCGGCTGATGTGGAACGTGCGCTGCACTAACGCACGGCCCAATTCCTTCTCGTGTTGTTCCGGCTTGAGCATGCCCTCCAAGGCGGCCCTTAGGTCTTCGGTTATCTGATAGATGATGTCATAACGTCGGATCTGCACTCCACGCTGATCGGCAAGTATTCGAGCGCCTTCGTCTGGAACGACGCTGAACCCGACGACCACGGCGTCGGATGCGTCGGCCAGATGGACGTCGGCCTCTGTAATCCCGCCGACCGTGGCCTGTAGTATTTTGATTTGGACCTCTGGGTGTTCCAGCTTGGTGAGTTCTTTGCGGATGGCCTCGATCGAGCCTCGCACGTCCGCTCGAAGGATGATATTGAGCGTTTGCACCTCTTTCTCACTGAGTCGTTCGAAAAGGTTTTCCAGCGTGACGTGCGATCGGCCGCCGCTAAGTTCTTTCTGCCGCAGATCGTTTTCCCTTTGTTCGGCAAGCTGCCGTGCCTGAGAGATGTCTTCCTGTGCATAGAAGTGGTCTCCGGCACCTGGGGTAACGTTCAACCCGGTAACATTGACCGGCGTTGACGGCCCAACCTCTTTATACTTCTTTCGTCCGTCAAGCGTGTCGTACATGGCCTTGACTCGCCCGTAGGCCGACCCGCATACCACAACGTCGCCCACGCGCAGAGTCCCGTTTTGCACGAGCAGCTTGGCCACAACACCGCGTCCTTCGTGCAGTTCGGCCTCCAGGCAGGTACCCAGTCCCCTGCGATCGGGATTGGCCTTATACTCGTGCAACTCGGCCACTGTAAGCAGCGTTTCGAGCAGATCGTCGACGCCTTGGCCGGTCGTTGCGCTGGTTTCTATTACCTCGGTATCGCCTCCCCACTCGGTCGGCAGCAGTTCGTTGGCGGCGAGCTGCTCGAACGTGCGCTGCGAAGTAACCCCCGGCAAGTCGATCTTGTTCAGCGCCACGACGATCGGCACCTCTGCAGCCCTAGCATGGCTGATCGCCTCTTCCGTTTGTGGCATTACGCCGTCGTCTGCGGCGACCACCAATACGGCGATGTCGGTAACGTTTGCTCCTCTGGCTCGCATTTCGGTAAACGCTTCATGACCCGGGGTGTCGACAAAGGCAACCGCTCGGCCTTCTTTCTCGACCCTGTATGCACGAATGTGCTGCGTGATACCGCCTTTCTCGCCGGAGACCACGTCGATTCCGATAATCCGGTCCAACAGCGACGTCTTGCCGTGGTCGACGTGACCGAGGAACGTAACGATCGGTGCGCGTGGCCCGAGCAGTGCCGGGTCGTCCTCCTGCTGCAGCTCTTCCAAAAGCTTTTCTTCCAGGTTGGCCTCATGCTGGAAGTCAACCTCTACTCCAAGCTCCACTGCCAACAGTTCGGCCGTCTCTCCATCAAGGTTGGCTGTGATGTTACTGACCATACCCAGCGCAAGCAGCTTGCCCAAGATGGTTTGCGCCGGGACGCCGAGTGCCTCGGAAAATTCGCGGACGGTGCACGGCAGATGGACCGTTACGTTTCCCTTGCGCGGTGCGGCGGTGTTTGCACCTGTCCGCCTGATACGATTACGACGCTTGAGTCTGGTCGAGCCATCCCTTTCGTCATCCGAGCCACGCCGTTTGGTGGAAGTGGTGCGTTTTCGTTTTAGCTGTCGGGCCTCGCGTCCACCCAGGGTAGGCGTATCGGTGCCCTTGGCGACTCGTCCGCCGCCACGGCGTGGCCGTTCCCGACCCGTGGTTGTCGGCGCCAAGTGGTCTGGTTTTCCAGCCGGTGTCGGTTTTCGCGGCGACGCCTTCTTGTCAACCGTTTTTTTCTTTTTCTCGTGCTTGCGGAGGTGTTCCGAAAGCGGTTTCGTGCCTGCCTTTCCGGCACGGATGGCGTCGGGTGGGAGTTTGATATCCGGTTTTTGTGGGGCAGGTTCCTTAGACTTTTTCTTCTTGGGCGGTTTGCCCGAAGGCGGCATAGGAGCAAGCTTAATGGCCGGGGTCGTCTTTACAGGCGGCTTAAGCGCCGAAGTTTTTTTCTCTCTTTTCTCCGGCGGCTTCTTTTCTGTGGTTGGTTTTTCTTTAGCCGATTTGGCGTCCAGTATCGGCACCTTTCTGCCGGCTACCCCCGTCGGTGCGATGTAATCTTCCCGCCGGAATGTTTTGGATTCCGCCGAAGATTCCTCTTTGCTGACTGCCGCCGATTTGCCGCCCAGGACACGGGGTTTCTTTTTCCCCTTCTCCAGGTAGGCAGTAACCTTGGCCAGTTCCTCGTCCGAAAGGCTCGCCAGCGCAGACCCCTTTCCAGTGATACCCGCCTTGTTGCAGATATCTACAAGGACCTTGCTGTCGAGCTTCAGCTTTTTCGCCAGTGCGTAAATTCGGATGGGCACCTAGCCACTCCCTTATACTTTGCAAATTGATTTTTAACATTTGACCATTTTCAATTTCCAATTTGCAATACCTAAACTTTAGTCTTGTTTAGCCTCAATATTTTCCTCAATCACTTGGGAATCGGCGTTACTGTCGGAATCGGCGAGCACACCGGCAGGTTCGACAGACTCCGACGGCTCGCTGTCGTCAGGGACGTCAGGTTGTTCTAACGATTCGTCGCCGGGCTGTACGGCTGTTTCTGTCTCGGCGGCGACTGTTTCCGGCTCGGTTTCGTCTGCTTTCGGCTCGGTTTCGTCTGCTTTCGGCTCGGTTTCGTTTGCTTCCGGCTCGGTTTCGTCTGCTTCTGTCTCGGTTTCGTCTGTTTCTGTCTCGGCGGCGACTGTTTCCGGCTCGGTTTCGTCTGCTTCCGGCTCGGTTTCGTCTGCCTCCGGCTCGACTGCAACTGCCTCGATCTGTGCCTGTTCGCGTTGCAGGCGACGTTGCTTGGCTGCTTCGCGCTCGGCCTCCTCGGCCTTCATTTCGGACTGCTGAACGATCCGGTCGATTTGCTCGTTACTCAACCCGCCGCCCATCTCAGACAGTGCATCCGGCTCGATCACAGACAGATCGTAGTAGGAGAGGAACCCCTCGCCGACCAGCTTTTCGGCCAGTTCTTCCTCGACCCCCTCCAGCGATGCGTAGCCGACTACTGCCTGATCGATTTGTTCGTCGAGTTCCTCTCGGGTCATAATTTCGATGTCCCAACCGCACAGCTTACTGCCGAGCCGGACGTTCTGGCCACGTCGCCCGATGGCCAGCGAGAGTTGATCTTCACGGACCAGTACAATGGCACGGCCGAGCATCTGGCACAGAATTACCTCATCAACTTCGGCCGGCTGTAGCGAGTTGGGAATCAGCACCTGCATATCGTCGTTATATCGTACAATGTCTATCCGTTCGCCGCCCAGTTCGTCGACGATGTTTTTGATGCGATTTCCGCGCACACCCACACAGGCACCCACGCAGTCGACCCGCTGGTCGCTGCTGCTGACAGCGACCTTGGTGCGATAACCCGGCTCACGTGCGATGGACTTGATCTCTATTACACCCTCGGCAATCTCCGGTATCTCCTGCTCGAACAACCTCTGTACCAAATGCGGTTTGGTCCGGCTGAGTATCACCTTTACTCGGCTGCCCTGCTTGCGAACCTCGTAGACGGTTGCACGGACGCGTTCGTTGGCATGATGTGTTTCGCCTGGTATTTGCTCTCCGCGCGGCAGTATGGCCTCGACGTTGCTAAGCGCGACCGTTGCGGCACCACCCTCGTATCGCTGGATTACGCCGGTGACCAACTGCCCTCTCAATTCCTCATATTCCGCAAACAGCGTATCGCGCTCGGCCTCGCGAATTTTCTGGATCATTACCTGCTTAGCGGTTTGTGCACCGATGCGTTCGGATAATTCCGCCGGGTCCAGCGGCTCGCCGTTGTGGGTCCCGGAAATCGAGCCGTCGTCGCGGTCGATCACGACAACGATATCCTCATCTTCTCCAAAGTGCTTCTTTGCGGCAGAAACCAGCGCAGCTTCGATCCCCTCTAAGACAACCTCCTTATCGATATTTTTATCGCGGTGAATCGTGTCGACGATCCGCAGCAGTTCATTGGAGTCCATCTGCTCTCACTTTTCCCCCTCAATTGGGGGCGGCTGCCGTCTGTATATAGTATAGTGCCCTAAAGCAGCGTTTTTGCTACCACTATTACATAATAGGGCGAAAACGCGCTTTTCAACCGCAAAGTATACAAAAAATCTCACTGTCCACTAAGGTAATCCAGTAAACATACCGGTCCGGGCTGTGAGTGTCAAGGCGGTCAGGCCGCTAGAATGGGGTATTTTCGTAACACTTCAGCCGTTTGAACTTGAAGCAGTCTCCCTCTCCCTCCGGGAGAGGGTCGGGGTGAGGGGGCGTGTGTGATTTAGGGGGTCTGGATAGCCGGAATCTGGAAAGACCCACCCTCTCCCAAAGGGAGAGGGGACCTTGTATCGCCATGAAAATACACACCCTACGAGAATCCTTATGAAAACACCCTCATATACACGCTCCGGCGATCCCAGGTCTGAAAACCCACGGCAGTGTACATATCGATTGCCGGTGTGTTGGCCGCATCGACTGCCAATACAAGCCGCTGCCGAGTAGCTTCAGCGGCAAGCCACTGGGCATGACGGGTAATATCCATACCCCAACCGTTACGACGGGCCGAGGCGACGACTCCCATATATAGCAGTTCTATGTTGCCATGTTCCGGGTGGTCGGCCAAAAGCAGACAGCCTACATCATCACCACGATGCCGCACGATCAACCAATGCCCAGGATTGAATAACCCGACACAGCGGTATCCAGCCAACACATCCTCAGTCCGACGTGCCCCGCCCAGACGCGGACAGTCGAGAGTCTGTTCGTACGTGGCCTCGATAATGCGTGCCAGCCGGTCGTGATCGTCCGCGGTGTACGGCTCAAACCGCAAAGGTCCCGGCGGCGGGGCGTCTGGAAAGTCTTCCAAAAGGCTGACCAAGTAGAGCAAATCGGCCAATGGTTTGAATCCACCGCTACGCAAGAGCACTTTGTCGGAGGCCGAGTCGGTCGCAATCAAGGCCTGTGCGAGGTAGACATCTTGGTTTTCCAGGAAATCACAGGTGGCCTCCAGTAGCTTTTCGGAGGTAATTCGTGGCTCGCCGGGCACGACACGCGGAGGCCAAACTGCGGCAGTTTTCCCCGGCTGAACTTGCGAAAACACGGCACCGACCAACCGATTGTTTCGATATGCACCGAGCAGTCCACCCGGCAAAATATCGCCCGAGCCGATCGCACTGGAAAATTCCTTTATTTGGTCCGCGCGGTCATCGGCCGGCAGGCGGCAGAATATCAGCGCAAGGGCATCCTCACGTTGCCGGGTTGGAACCTGGACAATGGGGGGGTGTTTTAAGGTGGTCGAAGTCATATTCGTTAAAGATACACCAATTCTGCAAAATTCGTTAGTCCATAAAATTTGCCAGAAAGTTGCACAATATACATCCAATACAGTACAATGTCCGATGGTGGTGCAGATGCTTATCGCGCCGCTGCTTACAATTTCCTGGCTTCCATAGAAGACAACTCGGCAAAAACGGCCATGGAAAAAAGTGGTTTGAAAGTCGCCGAACCTCTAGGGTTCCAACACGATTCCAGTGGCAAATCGAGTGCCGCGGCCGTGTCGGCTGTGCCTGCGCAAGAGCCAGGGCAAACTAGTCAAACAAATCGCGTCGGAGCAAGCGTTACCCTGCTGAAGGCTGTTGCACTTGAGGAAAATCCGCAGACGCAATTGCCGTTGCAAGAAATATTGTCATGCGACGGTGACAGTCTCTATTATTGGCTGAGCCATACGCAGTGGGAATGGTGCGACCTCCTCACGTTGGTCGTTCCGGTATCTGTTTCGACGGTCTTTCACGTGACAATGCTGATTACGTTTCAGATGTGGGCGATGCCGGAGATTGCCCAGTCCCCGATGCCGGACCTGGTCGTGGAAACACAGGAAGAAATTGAAGAGGAGCAGGAACTCCTGAAGGAACTTGAAACGGTAGAGCTTGACGAGCAGATCGAGGCGGCCACAGAGATTGAGTTCATCGCCGGCGGTGACACTTCATTGGCAGGAAGCAGCTCGCCGACCGTCAGCAATCCGCAGTTGAACGATTCAATCCTCGAACAAGACGCCGAACAACAAAAGATGATGGAATCGCTGAGCTACATGCCCGGCAGAGAAAACCTTCTAAGCGGACTGCCGGAAGGTACGCTCGGCAAGGCAAGAGCGGTCGTCAACGATTACAATGAAGCCATCGACCGCATCACGCAGGAAATCATCTCGATGCTCTCCGAAAGCAAAGTGCTGGTCGTCTGGTGCTTCGACCAGTCGGAGAGTATGAAGGACGACCAACAGAAAATCTCCGAACGGATTGAGCGGGTCTACACTGAGCTTGGTCTGTCAGACGCGGCGATGGGCGACGCCTTAACCACCGCAGTGACCAGCTACGGGCGCGGCTTTATGGTGCACACCAAGTTGCCGACCAGCGATATAGCGATGATCCGCGAAGCAATCAAGTCGGTACCGATCGACCCGTCGGGCAAGGAAATCATGTGCCAGGCGGTTGCCTGCTCGATTGCGATGCATCGGAAGTACATCGACAAAACCAGTAGACGTATGGCGCTGATCCTCGTTACCGACGAAAGCGGCAACCGCAGTGACAACTTGCAGTATCTGGAGCAGACAATCGCTGAGGCAAAGGACTCACGCTGTAGGGTATACATCTTGGGGCGCGAGTCGGTCTTCGGATACCCGTACGCACACATTAGATGGCAGCACCCGCAAACCGAGTGGCCACACTGGATACAGATCGATCGCGGGCCGGAGACGGCATTCATCGAGCAGATACAAACCGACGGGTTTCGCCGTCGCCACGACGCCTTTCCCAGCGGCTACGGCCCGTACGAACAATCGCGACTTGCCCACCAGACCGGCGGAATCTTCTTTCTGTTGCCCAGTAAGGAAACGAATATCATACGTGGCGAAAAGCGTCGATACGCGCTGAAAGCCATACGCAGCTATCAACCGGACCTCCGCTCGAGGCTCGAAATCCTCTACGACCGCGACACCAGCCCGCTGCGAACGATGATCTGGGGGATCGTCAACGACCTGAATCCATATAATAAAGACTCGGCCGAGGTAATCGAGATGCGAATCCACTTCTCGACGAAGCCGGACGAGTTCGTCCGCCAGGTGAAGGAAGAACATACCAAGGCCAAAACTTATCTGATGTATCTCGATGCCGCAGCCAAGATGCTCGAAGAGAACCGCCAACTTCGCGACGAAGAACCGTCGTTGCGATGGAAGGCCAATTACGACCTGCTCTACGCCCAATTGCTCGCATACAAGGTGCGAATCTACGAATACGGTGCGTGCCTAGAGGAGTTCGTAAAGGAGCCAAAGGTAGTGCCGAAGACAAAGTCGCCGGACTTGTATCTGACACACTGGACCATTGCTACGCGACAGAATACGCTCACCGGTGAACTGACCGCATCGACCATCAAGCGTGCCGACGACTTATTTGCCGAGGTGGTCAAGCAGCACCCGGGCACACCTTGGGCCTCGCGGGCGAACTGGGAACGCCGACGCGGATTTGGCGTCGAACTGCGAGCGGATTATTGCTACCGGTACAAAAAAGTGGCCGACCCGATCCCGGTGCCGAAGTTGTAAGAAGCGTAACACTTCAGCCATTTAAAATGTAATCCACGTAAATTCAACATTCATAGCCCTGGCCGGTAGGCCCGGGACGCTCTGCCAACCAAAGAACATTACACCTTGGTAATTCAAAACGTCCCGGGCCTACCGGCCAGGGCTATGAACAAAAAACCAAGAACCGATTCCAAATGGCTGAAGTGTTACTGAGAATCTAAATTTTCTTTGTATACCGCAAGAACTCGACGTCCAGCGGCTGCAACTCGCCGAAAACCGAGCGGAACTGCTCCAACCGTGGCTGCGGACCGTCTGTTGCCAGAGGCTTTTTTGTCGAGAGCATTTTCAAGTACTTAATGTATTGACCAGTTCGGTGGCGAATCAAAAAGTAGGTTAACGCCCAGGCCTCGGCGTAGGCGTCAAGGGCCTGCTTGGGGTCGCGGAACCGATTGTCGTCACGTATAAGAGTTTCCAGAGAGTTGTGCGGCCGAATCCTCAAGTATCGCTTAAACCGGTTCAGCCGCGGTCGGTTCACGTTGCCGATACCACGCCAACCCTTCGCACTACGCAGGTCGGGTGTCTCGAAAAACACTGCAATCCCCTCGCTGAACCACACCGGGCAATCGCTGTAACGGGTGTGCAGGCCGCAGTTGAACGCTATCTGGTGAGTCGCCTCGTGGACGATCGTCGCGACTTGCCGTGCGGCTTCCGGACGTGACAATATCTGGTTGATCTGGACGGAAGTGCCGCGACGACTACGAAAACGAGACAACGATTCGATTCCCGTCAGGTCGTACATCGTCATCCGGTTGGTCCGCAGGTTGAAGTACCCGACGATCGACTTGCCTGCCTCGCCTAATTCGTCATGCGAAAACTTCAGGTACGAATCCCTCCGGGCGAACACTGCCGCTACCAGCGGGAACTCCGGCTTGGTAAGCTCGAACCCCCTGCGGCTCCAGTAATTGGTAAACGCCATGTACAGCCGCTCGAACAACGACCCGCACCACTGTGCATATGCCCGCGATGTGTCGTAAAAAATCAGGTAGTGTGCAGTCCGATGAACGTCGAACCCGTCCGGCAATTCCGCAAGCAGGCGTTTTGATATCTCATCAGCCGAGAACGGCTTGAAGGGCACGTTGTCGCTGGCGTGTTCAATCAACTCCCCGGGCTGGATCACCCAAAATACCCCGTCGCGACCCAAAAGCAGCAGCCCACCGTCCTCGGCCTCGACCAGCAAACGCCCGGCAACGTGAATATCCTTCCCGTCGCGCCTAAGAGTCACGTACTCCAATGCCCAGGCCGGCACGGTCCAAACCATGCTAAGTGCGATCAGAGCAAGCAAGTAACGGATTTTGGTTTCAGGTAACATTTCAGTGGAATGCAGTAATAATGATGTTTTGTGTATGTCTATTATACATTAAACCGGTTTCATTGGTTGTACTACTATGCGAAGCCGCAAGCGGCATTGCGTGCTGCCGGCTACATAAACACCCCATTTTAACAAAAGTGCCCGTTGATTCATATTGGCGAAATCTCGTGCTGATGCTATAGTCCCGCGTCCTAGAACGTGTTTTGAAATGGCTTATCGGCCTCCAATGGGTGCCACTGCTGGCTTGTCCAGCAGTGTTTCTTGGGGAGATCCATTTCGCACTGCTGGACAAGCCAGCAGTGGCACCCTTTTCAAAACACGTGCTAAGCCGCAAGCGGCTTGCTCCCCAACCCTTACCTCCCCAGACATTTTCCGATCTGTCGAACTGCCTGGCGGAGCCGGTTTTCGTTCTCGACCAGTGCCATCCGGACGTATCCTTTGCCGGCTTCGCCGAACCCGGCGCCTGGGCTTACGGCCACGTCACCCTCCTTGAGCAGTTTCATGGCGAAGTCGAACGAGTTCATTTCAGATGCCCAAGGTTCGGGTATTTTCGCCCAGATGAACATGGTGGCCTTCGGCCGTTCGATTTGCCAGCCGAGCCGCTGAAGCCCGTCGCACAATACATCGCGGCGATTCTGGTATGTGGTCGACTGGGCCTCGACGGCCGCGTCTGTGTGGCGCAGCGCCATGATCGCGGCGATTTGGATCGGTCGGAACATGCCGTAGTCGTAATAGCCCTTTATGGTCAACAGTGCGCGTAGCATCTCGGCGTTGCCAGCGCAATATCCGACTCGCCAGCCGGCCATGTTGTAACCCTTGCTCATGGTCGTCAGCTCCACACCGACGTCGATTGCACCCGGCGCGGCCAGGAAACTCGGCGTTCGATAGCCGTCGAACGTCACATCGGCGTATGCCAGATCGCTTATGACCATCAGCCCATACCGCTTGGCCAGCTTGACCACCTCGACGTAGAATTCCGGTTCGACCACCGTGGTGGACGGGTTGTGTGGAAAATTCACGATTAACACCTTTGGCTGTGGGGCCAAGTGCCGGCATGTGTAGTCGATGTTCGAGAGGAATCGTTCGCTGTCGTACACCTCCAGCAGGATCGAATTGGCGGCGGCCAGCGCCACGGCGTATAGATGTGCCGGATAGTACGGCGCGGGCACAATCGCAGTGTTGCCAGGCCCGAGCAGCGCCAGGCACATGTGGCTGAACCCCTCCTTCGACCCCAGGCAAACGGCCAACTCGTTCTGTGGGTCGAGCCGCACGCCGTAGAGCTTCAGGTATTTGCCGGCCACCTCGCGGCGCAGGCTCAAAATGCCCTGCGATTCGACATAGCCGTGGCTCTTCGGGTCGCGGGCTGCCTCGGCAAGCTTCTCGACGACGATATCCTGCGGCGGATCGGTCGGGTTGCCCATGCCAAGGTCGATCACGTCGTCCCCTGTACGACGTTTCTGGTACATCAACCGGTTAATCTGCGCAAACAGATACGGCGGCAGCCGGCTGACGCGATCGGCCACCTCGATCGAGAATCGGCGGTTTTGGCGGACCGGTTCGGTGGGTTGGAGTTCGTCGGTCATTGGTAATTATGGATGTGTAATGAGGAAAAAAGGGAAAGGGGGAAAATGGAAAAAAAGAACCACATACATATTTTAATTTCAGTAGTTCCAAATTTTACACAACAAAAGCCCCCGGACTGCGTCCGGGGGCACACAACCCCTGTTTTACACGCGTTCTCGTTTGAAATAGCGCGTTGATGTTATCAAAATCAGCGTGTTTTCCCGAAGGGTAAACACGCGGCGGAGCGCTATTTCAACATGATATTGGTATTACACTCAAACATTGTCCCCGCACGCAGTGCGGGGGCTTTTCGGGTGATTAATTTTAACCAAATTGCGAACTACTGAATTTCTCCTTTTCCCCATTTCCCATCTTCCCTTATTACACATTTAATCGCCTCCGGTCAACGCCTCCCACAGCGATTCGAGCGATTGCGGAATGACATTCATCCCTGCGATGGTCGGCATGAAGCTGCTGTCACTGTTCCATCGCGGTACGATGTGCCAGTGCAAGTGGCCCGGCAAACCGGCACCGGCCGCCGCGCCGAGGTTCAACCCGATGTTGAACCCATCGGGCTGCAGCTCCTCCTCCAGCCGTCCGACCATTCGGGCAATTGTCGTTGTCAGTTCAATTTGCACATTGGTATCAAGCTCATCGAGCCTGGCAACGTGACGCTTCGGCACGACCAGCAGATGCCCGTTGTTGTACGGGTAACGGTTCAATACAGTAAACGTGTGCTCGCCCCGGTCGACGATCATCCGTTGCCGGTCATTGCCATCGACCGCATCCTGACAAAGAAAGCACTCCGGATCGGCACCGTCGAGCAGTTCGATCGATTCGTCCGGCTTGTCGGTCTTCTTGTCGCCGACGATGTAGCCCAGTCGCCAGGGCGCCCAGATTTGTTCGTGTGCCATGTTTTTCCTTAAATTTGCCACATAATCACAATAATACCAACCGGTATCACCCACCATGCGAACAGATACAGTTTGCCCTGGTCGATCCAGCGGATCAACCACCCCAGCGCGACCAGGCCGACGACGAAACTGACCGCTGCACCGACACTCAGCACGGCCAGCGGCACCGTGCCGAGGGGTTCTCTGAGCAGTTTGACGACCTCCAGCAGCCCTGCGCCGCCGATTGCCGGTATGGCCAGCAGGAACGAGAATGCAGCCGCTTCGTCGCGGCGCATTCCGCACCCCAGGCCGGCTACTATGGTCGCACCGCTGCGCGATATGCCCGGCAGAATGGCAAACGCCTGAAACAGCCCAACAATCAACGCCTTGGTGTAGCTCAACTCTCGGCAGGTCGTCTCGCCGGAGCAGTGTCGGGCGGACCACAGCAGCATAAGGCCGGTAATCGGAAACATCAATCCTGCGGTCAGCGGGCTTTCCAAACCGGCGATAAAGTATTCCTTGATGACGAACCCTGCCACCGCCGCCGGTATACTGCCGACGAGCAACAGCCCGATCACACGGCGGTCGCTGTGGAGCAGTTGCAAAATCCGCCGCCTGTAGAAGACCAAAATCGCCGCCAGTGTGCCAAGGTGCAGGACGATGTTGACCGTGAGTTTTTCATGAACCGGGTGGCCGAACTGGTCGAACAGCGCAGAGCCGACCACGATATGGCCCGAGGAGCTGATCGGCAGGAATTCGGCGATCCCCTGCACGACGGCCAGTATGAGAATTTCGAGCCAGAGCATGTAATACGTGTTCTCGTTTGAAATAGCGCGTTGATGTTATCAAAATCAGCGTGTTTTCCCGAAGGGTAAACACGCGGCGGAGCGCTATTTTAACCTGATATTGGTATAATATTTGTTGATGGGCAGTTTACAGACAAGCTATGGATACGTAAGTATAGCCCATCGGCTGTTGTGGGAAAGGTATGCCGGCAAGCGGCTTCGCAACGCACCTATAGTGTTCTGCGAAGCCGCAAGCGGCCTACTCCCGACCCGTTGCACTGGCCATGACCAACTCGCCTTTGTAGATACCCTTTAGACCCCTGAGTTGCGAGGCGATTTTTTGCAACCGATCGGCCGGGCCGCGCAGCACGATCACCTCGAGGCAAAGGTCGTGGGCAAGGTGTGTGTGCAGCGTCGAGACGACCAGATCGGTGTTATCGTGCTGCAAGGCGGTAAGCCGCTCGGCAAGCTGCGGCCGGTGATGGTCGTAGACCAGCGTGAGCGTACCGGCCGCGTCCTCCGATTGCGTTTCCCACGCCTGCTCGGTAATCTCCTTGCGGATCAACTGCCGCACCGCTTCGCTCCGGGTGGCATATTGCTGCTCCTTGCAATATCGATCGAACTGCTCCAGCAGATCGTCTTCCAGCGAGACCGAAAAACGTACGATATCAGCCATCTTCGTTCATCTCCAAAAAACCGCTACTTGCTGTCTTTCGACCGGATCAGGAATATCCTG
>Ga0255384_10022_pt1 | contig 29061 bp, 23 predicted proteins | sample ANMaggSeSYBR01F7_FD_182106 | JGI IMG/M metagenome (GOLD analysis project Ga0255384, IMG submission 182106) | Sediment cell enrichment communities from methane seep in Santa Monica Basin, California, United Staets - ANME aggregate JGI... | ecosystem: Environmental > Aquatic > Marine > Cold seeps >... | reverse complement strand
TGGAGGTTCGTTTGTGAAGGTCTGGGGAGCGAATAATTCTTTGACCTTAGATAATTACCGGCATGTCTTTACAGTCGGTTGGGAATTTATCAAGGATACTCTGCTTTTATCTTCTATTGCTACCCCCATTTCCGGGATTTTAGGAATGGTTATTGCTTTTTTAGTAGTAAGAAAAAAATTCCCCGGCAAGGGATTAATGGAGGTAGTTTCCCTGCTCAGTTTTGCTGTTCCCGGTACGGTTGTGGGTATTGGCTATATCTTAGCCTTTAATCAGCGTCCTTTGCTTTTAACCGGGACCGCTTCCATAATAATTATTTTATTTATTTTTCGAAGGATTCCGGTAGGTATTAGAGCAGGTATTGCAGAATTACAGCAGATTGACCCTTATATTGAAGAAGCTTCCACTGATTTAGGGGCAGATAGTGCAACTACCTTTAGAAAAATTACTCTTCCCATGATAACTCCGGCATTTTTCTCCGGATTAGCTTTTTCTTTTGTCAAATGTATGACCGCTATCAGCGCAATTATCTTTGTGGTATCAGGAAAATGGAATTTAATTACTGTGGCAATCCTGGGTTCAGTTGAAAATGCTGATCTTTCTCAGGCTGCTGCTTTTTCCATAACCATTATTATATTTATTTTATTAGCCCTTGCATTAATACAAGTTTTAGTGGATAGGATGGCCCAGGGGAAAAGAATTACCTTAGAATAATTGGAGTTGAAAAAATATGAACCAAGTTTATTTAGAATTAAGAAACGTAACTAAAGAATTTACCAGTCCCTATGAGGAAGAAAAGATTATTGCAGTAGATAAGGTCGCTCTCAAAATAAATAAGGGGGAGATGATTACCCTCTTAGGCCCCTCGGGCTGTGGTAAGACTACAACATTGAGAATGATTGGGGGGTTTGAGGATGTAACCGAGGGCGAAATATATCTTGATGGAGTTAAAATAAATGATATCCCGGCCAATAAAAGGGAAACCATTATGGTATTTCAGAGTTATGCCCTTTTCCCCCATATGAATATTTATCAGAATATTAGTTATGGTCTGGAAGTAAAAGGGCTTCCCAAGCAGGAAATAAAAGAAAAAGTCCGGAAGATATTAGAATTGATCGGTCTAAAGGGAATGGAAAATCGCCCGGTGGCTCAAATTTCTGGAGGCCAACAACAGAGAATAGCTCTCGCCCGAGCGATAGTCAATGAACCCAAGGTGTTGTTATTTGATGAACCTTTATCCAATTTAGATGCTAAATTAAGGGTAAAGATGAGAACTGAAATCAGAAAATTGCAGAAAAAACTGGATATAACTTCTATTTACGTCACCCATGATCAAGAAGAAGCGATGAGCTTATCTGATAGGATTGTAGTAATGAATTTGGGAAGAATCGAACAGATGGGAACACCTGAAGAAATTTATGCTCAACCCAGGAATAAATTTGTAGCCGATTTTATCGGGAAACAAACCAATTTCTTAAATGGTAAAGTGGTAAAGAGCACAAATGACAAACTTGAAGTTAAGGTGTGGGATAAGATATTTGCTTTTCAGAAATTTTATGATTTCAAAGAAGGAGATGAAGTTACTCTGGTTGTCAGACCGGAAATGATTGATCTGTTACCTGAAGGCAAAGGTGATTTTAACGGAGAGGTAAAATTGGTAACTTATTTAGGTTTAGAGGTTATATATGAAGTAGAATCAAATAAAAAAGCCTTTACTGTTCAGGTTTCTAATCCACTTAAACACGGTATACATAAAGAAGGAGAAAAAATTTCTTTAGGATTTGATACAAAAAATATTTATTTGATTAAAACATAATTAATCTCGTTTAAACTTAATCTGAGTAATCTTCCTATAATCGCTATAATCAATTTTTCATAATCTATGTAATTAATCATAAAAGAGGAAGTTGACTAAATGATGAAAAATGTAGTTATCGCCCAATCGGGCGGGCCCACCTCGGTGATAAATAACAGCATCAGAGGAGCAATTGATGAATTGATTCTCTCTAAAAAAATTGACAGGATATTTGGCGCAAAAATGGGCATCCTGGGAGTTTTACAAGAAGAACTGATAGATATCTCTGCTCAAGGGCTTAACGAAATAGCTTTATTGTCGGAAACGCCTTCAGCCGGTACAATAGGCAGCTGCCGATATAAAATAAAAAATGATGAGGATTTAGTTCATATTGTTGAAGTCTTCAAAAAACATAATGTGGGATATTTCTTTTATTGCGGAGGCGGAGACTCTATGGATACAGCTAATAAAATAAATAAATTAGCTAAGCAAAATAATTTGGAACTGATTTGTACCGGTATCCCCAAGACTATTGATAATGACGTAGGAGGACCATTGAAAACTGATGGAACATTTGCAGTATGTGATCATGATCCAGGATATGGGAGTGTAGCTCGTAATTTAGCTATTAATATACTAGAAGCAAATGAGGAAAACAAGGCCAGTTATACCAGTGATCCTGTTTTAATAATCGGAGTAATGGGGAGAAAGATTGGTTTTATTCCGCAGCAGCAAGGCTGGCTGACCGAAAAAGAGAAATACCTTTGCTAATAATTTTGCCAGAATCTCTGTCTAAAGATGACTATCAAGGTAATTTAGAATTTATTACTGAAAAAGTTAATGAAAAATTAATAAAACAGAGAAGATGTATAGTAGTTATCGGAGAAGGAGTAAATGTAGGGGATTTGGGAATACTACGAGATAGTTTTGGTCATGCCCAATTTAGCGCTTCTGAAAAGACCGTAGAACAAGCACTTACTAACTACCTTAACGGAATAGATATGAAAGATAACCAGGGAAGAGCACAAAGTAGATTGATAGTTAGAGGAATAGCGCGCTCGGAAAGGCCGGGCACCCGTCAGAGAAGAGAGATTGCTTATGTATCTGAAATTGATAAAGAAGAAGCTTATCAGGTGGGAGCACATGCAGTCCAAATTGCTTCATCCGGAGAAAATGGTTTTATGTCAACTATAATCAGAAAACCTGGGGGAATTTATAAAATTACCTATGACAAAGTGTCCCTGGATGTTGTGGCAAACTCAGAAAGGAAGTTCCCCCAAGAGTGGATTAATGAAGATAGAGTAGATGTAACTGATGAATTTATCGAATGGGCATTACCTCTTATTGGAACTCCACTCCCTCATTTTGCCAAATTTAAAGAGATCTATGTTCCTAAAAAATGCCGAGAATATATACCCGCAGAGTATAGAAGTAAGTAATCAGTAATAAGTGATGAGTGATGTGTAATAAGAAATATGATTTCTTGTCTCTTTTCTCATTGTTCCTTACTCTTTACTTATCACATATTACTCATTACTAATATTAGAAAGGAGAAAAATAATGGCCTTGCCCAGACTTACAGAAAAGCAGATAAAAGAAGATCCGGAACAACAGTTAAGAAAATTTGAGAGGATTAAAGATTTTTTAGTGGCTATTGATACCGATGGCTGTGTTACCGATAATATGAGCGGAAAACAGATGTTAATTTTTCACCCCCAATTTATGGAATTTTATCAATTGTGGGAGATTGAATCTTACTACCGGGAAATTGCTGAATATTATAATCTTTTTTCTGTAGATAGAGGCTGTAATAGATTTATTGCCATTCAGCTTATTCTTACAACCCTTCAAAACAGAAAAGATGTTCAACAAGTTTTACAAGAAAAACGTATGAAATTGCCAGACATAGAATCTCTGAATCGATATATTAATTATACCAAGGAAAATAAATTAGGATTAGGAAATCCAACATTAGAGGAATTTTTAAATCAAAATCCTCTTGATTTAGTTTTGTATAAACTTTTAGGCTGGAGTGAAGCAGTAAATAGAACTTTTCCCCATGTTTCTGCAAAAATTCCTCCCTTTGATAAAGTTAAAGAATGTTTAAAATTAATAGCTCAAAATGCAGACATATTAATTGTTTCCAAGACTCCATATGCAGATTTAGCAAATTACTGGGAAGCTCAGGGAATTGCTCAATATGTTCAGATTATTGCCGGCCAGGAGATGGGCTCGAAGGGACATCATATTGAAGTAGCTAAAAAGGCCGGTAAATATAAAGATGATCAGGTATTAATGATCGGTGATGGAGGGGGAGATTTAAAAGCGGTAAAAGAAAATAACGGATTATTTTACCCTACTCCACCTGGTCAGGAACAGGAAGCCTGGAATAATTTTCCGGAAGCATTTCAACGATTTATTGAAAGAAGATATAAAGGGGAGTTTGAAGATAAGCTTTTAGAGGTATTTAAAAAATCGCTCCTTACTTCTCCTCCCTGGCAGAGAGATGGTTATGACCACATAAGATCTTATAGGGAAAAACAAGGGATAAGAAAAGCTTTATACGGTAAATTAAATCTTCAAGGCAGGCTTCTTATTTTGTAAATAGCATTTATCTTCTGTATTTACTCTGAATAAGATTATTAACCTCTTTCATTGTTCTTTGGAAAGGACCTTCTGCTTCCATCTTTAAGCTGGTTACAGCAGCTGCCCAGATAGTTGCTTCTTGAGGAGAAGCATTTAATCGTTTAGCTGTATAAGAGGCAATACAAGTATCTCCCCGACCGCTTCTTCCTATAATTTCTTTAGGAAAGAATTTTTCTTCATAAAAATTACCATTAGCATAAACCAAAAGACCATTGCGGTGAGTTATTACTACTTCTTGAGGGCCTAAATTGTGTATTTTCTGGGCAGCTTTACGAAGGTCAGATTCACCGAGCAACATTTCTGCTTCTACCGCGTCAGTTTTTAATATATCCAGGCGAGCAAGTACGGAATCTCTTTCCGGCCATTCCTTTGGAACCAATTTACCATTTTCGTTTACTCGGATAAAGCTTTGCACATCAGCGGCAAGGATAGTTTTCTTTTGTGCCAGTTCCTTTATGACTTCCGAACTAACCTCATCACGCATAGATGCACCTACCACAATTGCCCGGGCTTGAATTTTTTCTACTTCTGTGATAGTAAAAGGACCTGCTGAGCTGGTTACATATATGACCCGCTCATCAACATTGGAAGTGGGGTATTCCAGACGCAGACAAGTAGACTGAGGGGAGATATGTGCGAATACATCCACCCCCAAGTGTTTAAGTTTTTCTACAACATGAAAATCTTCCTTTGCCAGATGGGTAGCCGCAGCTACTTTAAGATCCATTCTCACCGCTACATTAGCACCGTAATTAAAAGCTCCTCCATCTACAATTCGGGTGCCCGAAGCTGATACAATTGTATCTTTAGTGTAATGTCCGAGAAAAGCTATATCATAAAACTTAGCAGTATTTTCCATTTTATTATCTCCAATCTAAAAGAAACATTTCGATATTTTCAATTTCTTTGTCCAGTCATTATAGCAGAAAGTAAAACCAGAAAGCAATCTCAGAAGATATATCATTTTGTTTTTTGTTTGTCAAATAATTGATAGTTAAGGTCAATTTTTTATTGTATGAGGATTGAAATTGTAGACTTAAAAAATATTTTAATTAGAGATATTTTCATAATTTTTGAAATAAAGCAGGATTTTTATGATTTATGTAGTATAATATTTTTAGAAGACGGAAATATATATTATTGTTTTTTATTATCAGGGATATTTATTTTAAAAGTATTTTTATATCTAGAAGTATCGATGCAATCAAATATAAAAAATATTATAGTTCTTGAAATAGAGCAGCAATTAATTTTGTTAAAAACATTCCACCTTACCTCCATCAAATTTACTCCAAAAATACTTTGAATAAAGAATAATTTCATAATTTATATATTACCTATATTTATTAAAAGTTTAGAGGAAAAAATGGAAGTAAAGCTTAAAGATTTAAGTAAAGATTTTGGAAAAGTCAAAGCAGTAAATAATTTTAACCTCGAGATAAATGATGGTGAGTTTGTAGCTTTACTTGGACCTTCAGGATGTGGAAAAACCACCACCTTACTTATGATAGCTGGAATCTATAAACCAACCGCCGGAGGTATTTATTTTGGAGATAAGATTGTAAACGAAGTTTTACCCAAAGATAGAAAAATTGGCATGGTCTTTCAAAGTTACGCCCTTTATCCTCATATGACTGCATTTGATAATATAACATTTCCTTTGAAATTATTGAAGACTCCTAAGGAAGAGAGAAAAAAAAGAGCCAATGAAGTGGCTAAATTAGTTCAAATAGAAGAATTATTAGATAGAAAACCAGCTGAACTTTCAGGAGGACAACAACAAAGAGTGGCTCTTTGCCGAGCTTTAATTAAGAAGCCAGATATCCTACTTTTGGATGAACCCCTCTCCAATTTAGATGCCAAGCTTAGAACCTTGATGAGAGCAGAGCTTAAAAGGTTACAGAGAAGATTGGGTATTACCACTATTTTTGTTACTCACGATCAGGTAGAGGCTATGACTATGTCTGATAAAATAGCCTTGTTACAGTTAGGCGAACTTCAACAATATAGTTCATCTGATGAGCTATATAATCGACCGGTGAATCTGTTTGTGGCCGGTTTTATAGGAAGCCCCCCCATGAATTTTATTGATGTTTCTCTGGAACAATCAGAAGAACAATTTCTTTTAAAGAACGAAGATATAACTATTGAAATTCCTCCAAATATTGGTAAGCTTATTCAATCTCGCTCTCAAGATGATGAAATAGTATTGGGTATCAGACCAGAGGATATAGAAATTGACCACAAAAACGGGGAAGAAACAGAAGTCTATGTGGTTGAACATATGGGAATGCAAGTTTTAGTCACTGTCAAACTTGGGAATTTACAGATTAAAGTGCTTGCTACTCCTCCATTTACAAAAGAGATGGGCGAAAAGGTTAGATTACACTTTAATGTAAACAAGATTCACCTTTTTGATAAAAATACAGAAAAATCCTTGTTGTTAAATTAATTAATTTACGCTTGTGGGGATAAAGATAAAATTGCTACAAGTAATATAAGCTATCTGAAACCTTGCGAGTTTTTGCGAATGGTGCTCTACAAAATTAAGAGGAGGTGATAGAAAGGAAAATTAGTTAATCTAATATCTTGAGTAGATTTTCAAAATTTTAAAAGGAGGAAGCAAGAATGAAAGCTTCAAAAAGTTTATTAAGTATTATATTAATAGTAATTTTGGTTATGTCTTTTACAGCTATGGCTTTAGCTCAAGATTTGAATATTATTCCTATTAAGGTTCGTTGTAGAGCAAAGCCTCCCATGGAAGATTGGCGTGGCTTAAATTTCTTAATAGCTGAACAAAGTCTTAATGCTGACTTGGAAGCGGTGGGTGATCCTCGTCGTGTAAAAGTGGAAATCATACAGGATAACCTGGATTGGGGTGAGTATATAACTGAGTTTGTACTTGGCTATGGAGCTGGAGAATCGCCTGATATTTGGCTGACTGGCCATGAATATATTGGTACTCAGGCTGAAGCGGGCCGGATTATTGCTCTGGACGGAATAATAGAAGAATTCCCCATATACAATCTTGTCTTTGATACTCTATGGGATTGCACTAAATATAAAGGTGAGATTTGGGGTGTTCCTCAAGATGCTGAGGCTCGACCACTCTATTGGAATAAGACTCTATTAAAGAAACTTGGTTGGTCAGATGGAGAAATAGCAGCATTGCCCGGGAAAATCGAAAAAGGCGAGTTTACCCTTTATGACATGTTAGAGACAGCCAAACAGGCGGTGGATAAGGGTGTAGTTGAGTCAGGTAATGGCTTCTGGACTCGTCCGAAGAATGGCCCTGATTTCACTCCTTTCTACTACGCCTTTGGTGGAGAAACTATTGATCCTGCAACTGGTAAATTAGTCTTTGATAAGACAGCTGGCTTAAAGTATTATGGATTTTTCTATGACGCTGCTCAAAAATATGGTTCAATGGGCTGTCTTGGCTTAGATTGGTCTACAGCATGGCATCCTGGAGTCACTAGTAAGGTACTCTTCTGGGTCGGTGGGACATGGCAATGGGCCGAGTGGGCAGAAAAATTCCTTAAAGACCTTGGTGGCGAAGCTTATATGTGGGAGAACTTTGGGTTTGGATTGATTCCGGCTGCAGAGAAGGGTGGTAAACCCAATTCCCTTACACATCCATTGGCTTATCTTGTCAGTTCTCAGTGTAAATATCCGGACTTAGCAGTAGCTCTAATTGCTAAAGTCACTAACTACGGTCCCAATACCCGTCACGCAATCGCCAGCACCCATCTGGGAATTCTTAAGGGTCAGACAGAATATAAGTTCTACAAGGGATCTCGCTTACTGAGTGAAGCGCTTTACATGTTAGATTACACTACTTTCCTACCCAACAACCCTAATTGGGGCCCCTATTCCACGGTCACTTACGAAGCCCTGGCAGCGGTTGTAGCTGGTGAGTTTACATCACAAGAGGCAGTGGATTTTGTAGTAGAAGGACTCAATCGCGAATTAGGAGATAAGGTAATCATTAAATGAGTAATAATTTCCAACTGGAGAGGGAAAAAAGTTCCCTCTCCAGTTTCCCAGACACAAAATCACTTTTTTCTAAATTAAAGAGCAGTTTATTGCCATATACTTTTCTTACCCCTACTCTTGTAGTGGTAACTTTATTCTTTTTTATTCCCTTAGTTATAGTTTTTATTTTAAGTTTTACCAATCTGGATATGACGAATTTTGGAATACTCAAATGGTGGCAGCCGGCAAACTGGACCTTAAATAACTATGTAAAGATCTTTACTAATAGGTTTTTCCCCAGGATTCTAAATAATACTCTCATATATGTGAGTATGACCTTAATTTTTTTTAATGTGGGAATGGCTTTGGTTATTGCCTTGATTACTACAAACATCAACAGACGGGTTGGTTTTGCCTTTCGCTTAATATGGCTTATGTGTCGTCTTACTCCGGTGGTCGTTTATATTATGATGTGGAAGGCTTTAGCTGGACCTGCTCCTATGGGAGTTATAAACAAGCATATTCTTGGTCCCCTGGGCATAGGTACAGGGGAATATTTGCTTAATACCAATCCCTGGCTTTTTATTATTTTAGTGAATGGTTTTATCGGAGCTTCCTTTGGGATGATCATTTTTTCCTCTGCTATTGAAGCTATACCTAAAGATTATATGATAGCTTCTAAAGTGGATGGAGCTTCAACCTGGCAAACCATTCGTTATATTACTATTCCTATGATCAGGTGGCCCTTGCTTTTTGTTACCACCTATCAAACACTATCACTCTTAACCTCTTTTGAACAGATTATGCTGCTTACAGATGGAGGTCCAGGGCTTTATGAAACTGAAGTATGGTCTTTAACTGCTTATCATCGTGCATTTACCAGCTATTTCGGAAATACTCAATGGGGTTATGGTTCAGCCTGGGCAGTTATCCTGGTAATTATTGGTATAGTAATGGCAATTGTATATTTACGCGTATTCAAGTTTGATGAATTAATTCAAGAACCGAAAATCGATCAGCTATAATGAGATATATAGGAGAATGATAATAAAATGGTATTAAATAAATTTCGTTTAAATTTGAAATCTATTCTTACCTATCTAGTTTTAATTGCTTTTAGTATGCCTATCTTCCTGGTTTTTTTATGGTTAATTGTAACAACATTTTCCACCAGGACAGAGGGACTAGAGTCATTAGGGTGGACCTTGAGCAATTGGAGTTTCTTGTGGAAATCACCTTTTGGTCCTAATTTTCCGAGTATATGGCTGGCGACTCTCAATACATTCCTTCTTGCTACGGTTATGACCACTATTGTAGTTTTTGTTTCATCAATGTCTGCTTACGCTTTATCACGTATGAAGTTTGCAGGAAGGAAGGGGTTTCTCTCTGCGACTCTGATACTGCATGCCTTCCCGAGCGTGACTCTATTGATTCCAATTTATTTTATATTACGTTGGATAACCAAGATCCCTATTATTGGAAAAGGTCTCCCTCTTATCGGTGGTTTTGGGTTTAACACCATTGGTGGAGTAGCCCTAGTGATGGTAGCTTTTCAGCTTCCCTTTGGCATATGGATAATGAAAGGATTTTTTGATAATATCTCCTGGGATATGGAGCGCTCTGCTTTGATTGATGGTGCTTCCCGTTTTCAGGTTTGGTGGAAAATTTTAATGCCTAATATTAAGCCGGGTATTGCTGCATTATCTATTTTTGCTTTTATTTCAGGCTGGAATGCCTACCTTATTCCATTTACTTTCACGGTAGGACGTGCTGGGAAGACGACGGTTTTATCTGTTTACTTACAAAATTTTATGAGTGAATCTGTAATGACCGAGTGGAATATGGTAGCAGCTGTTGGGTTATTTCAACTCATTCCGGTATTAATCTTTTTCTTCTTTACGCAAGAAGCCTTGCTTAATATTTATGGTGGAGGAGCAAAGGGTGGAGCATAATTGTTAGCGAAAATCTAAACTCTTACTATCAAAGGATGCTGGCAATTATTCACCAGATTAAGCATAGTATAAAAATTATTTTAAACAAGTTTTATATTATATTTGTATATGAATTTGATTGTGTTATAATGTGAAATAATTAGTAAAAATATATTTAGTTTGTAGTTGGAGATATGTATATAAAAGGAATTGGAATAAATATAGATTCCCCTACAATAGACGGAGACTTAGATTTATTAGAAAAGACTTTAGGTAATATTCAAGACAATGGTTTTGATTATGCCGAGATACCCGTTCACGGAGTCGATGCAATCTTTAAAGGGAAACTTAATTGGCTGCAAACCAGGGCAATTACAGACATCCTTAAGGAATTTAAATTAAAATATACTGTTCATGGTCCTAATTTATTAAATCTAATGGATCCCAGCAATTTTCAGTTACAAAAAGATATCTTCAAATCGGGAATTGAGTTTACTAATGCTATAGGCGCAGAAATTTTTGTATACCATAGTGGAAAAATTCCTTTACAGGAAGAGATCAAAGGTGAAGGCATCAGGAAAAATAGTTTTTTAAAATTGCCTTCTCCAAGAAAGATTGAAAGACTAAAAAAAATAGAAATAGAAACCTTACAAGAATTAGCTACTTTTGCTAAAGATTTAGGAGTAACTATTACTATTGAAAATATTTCTCCGGATGTAGAAGAAGAGTCTATCTGGGAATTATCAAAACGATTTAATAATGATAAAATGTTTCCTTCCTCAGTTCTTACTCCAAAAACACCAAAGCCCACTTTCTTACGAGAAATTAGTAAATATAATTATGGCACGAAGATTGAAGAATTAGTTGAACAGGTTAAGAAGATTAATCGTGAGAACGTAGGAATTACTTTTGATTTTGGCCATGCTTATCTGGCTTCTAAATATTACCGCTTCAAATTTTTAGATTCTATAAAATTAGCCCTACCGTATATAAAACATGTGCATATTCACGACTGTTTTGGCAAGCCTAAACAGTCATATGAAGAACAAGACATTAATCTAATTCAGTTTGGTATTGGAGATTTACATATGCCTGTAGGTTGGGGAGAGATTCCCTATGATAAGATATTCCGTATTTTAAATAATTATGATGGAGTGCTATGTTTGGAATTAAAACCCCGTTACAAGAAATTTTATAAATATAGTTTAGAAAGAGTTAAAGAACTTATAGAAAGCACCAGCAATAACCACAAATTAAAGAAAATCTCTCCTTTCTCCAAGCATCATTATTAAAAAGATAAATCATTATTACAATTAAAACTAAGTTCCTCTTAAATGAAGCCAATATATTTAAAAGTTATATTCCATCTTAAAACTCCCCAATTTTATTATAATAGCAATTAAAAATAAATTTAGTATAATGGGAGTAGAAAGATGTAAATGGTAAAAACTAATAAGAATAATAAGAAGAGGTCTAATGGGTTATATAATTAATCGTAACAAAAAATTATTTTATTATCTTGGAATAGTTATTATTTTTTTAGTAATTTCGATATATCAATCAGGACTTTATCCTGATAGAGTAATTGAAGTTTCCGCTCAGTCAAATACTAATGAGATTTGTGACGACCCCAATTCAGAAGAAGATTTCCCATGGATGATCGGCCCCTGGGTAAAATATCCTCACAATCCCATATTAACTGCCGGAGATTATGAATGGGAATCTAAAAATGTTTTAAATCCGACTGCTTTAGTCAAAGATGGTAAAGTTTATTTATTTTACCGAGCTCAAAATAATAAGAGGATTTCTTGTATTGGCTTAGCCATTAGCGAAGATGGCTATAACTTCGAGAAACAGAGTGAACCCATTTTGGTTCCTACTGAGAATTATGAATTTGCCGGGACAGAAGATCCGAGAATTGTAGAAATTGACGGAATATATTATATGACTTATACAGGATGGATTTACCATACAAATTACTTGTGTTTAGCTGTATCAAAAGATTTTATCCATTGGGAGAAAAAAGGAAAAATTTTACCTGATTGGCCCATGGCAAGTAAATCAGGAGCGATTGTTCCTAAAAAGATTAATGATCAATACTTTATGTATTTTGGAGATTCAGATATATTTATCGCTACTTCAAAAAATTTAATCGATTGGGAACCTGAAATAAAACCGGTGCTTTACAGGAGATTCAGGAAAAAAGATAATGGAGAAAGATATTTTGATTCCTTATTAGTAGAACTAGGGCCAACTCCTATTGTTACCGAACAAGGAATATTATTAATCTATAACGGGGCAAATTTTTCTAAAGAATATGCGACCGGAGAAGTACTTTTTTCCTTACAAGATCCAAGAGTAGTTCTAAAAAGAACTGATATGCCAGTTCTTGAGGTAGATAATATATTGGAAGAGAAGGGTGAAGTAAATAATGTAGTTTTCTCTGAGGGTTTAGTGCAATTTAATGGTAAATGGTTTTTATATTTTGGCATGGGTGATTCCAGAATCGGTGTTGCAGTGGCTGATTTAAAGTTTGTTCAGTAGGTAATTTTTTAATTAAACTTGAGACTACAACTGCTTTAGGCGGTAGTAGTTTATGGATAGAAAATTAGGTAGAAATATAATTTGCATTTTTTTATTTTATAGTGTATTATTATTAAGTAATATACTTAAACGTTAAAGCAACCCTTAAGTTTTTACACTGTAAATACTTTATAATTGAAAGATTATATTTTTTTAATTAATTACTTAAACGTTAAAGGAGAAACCCCCTCGATGAGCTCTAACATAAAAGATATTGCTAAAAAATTAGGAATTTCTGCCGCAGCAGTTTCCAAAGCTTTAAATAATAGAAAAGATATAAGTGAAAAGCTTAAAAGAAAGGTTCGTAAAGCAGCAAAAGAATTAAACTATACTCCTAATTCAATTGCTAAAAGACTGGTAACCAATAAAAGCAATACAATTGGTGTGTTTGTATTTAGCAGACAGGAAGATACTTTTAGTAAAGACTTAGGTTTACAGTTTTTAGGAGGTATATTAGAAGAAGCCAACAAAAACGATTATGATATCGTTCTTTTTTCCACTGATAGTGACCTTTTGAATGAAAAGTCATATATTGAATTATGTAAAGAACGAAGAGCCGAAGGAGCAATATTTACTGGCTTAAGATTGGATGATCCCCATATCAAGAAAATTAAAAATTCTACTTTTCCTATTTCAATTATTGATACCCATATAGAAGGCGAAAATGTTAATTTTGTTAGCACAGATAACAAAATAGGTGTTCAGTTAGCCTTAGATTATTTATGGAAACTTGGTCATCGTAAAATAGCTATGATTAATGGTCATAAACATGCTCAGGTTTCCTGGGATAGATTAAAGACTTATCGAGATTGTTTGGAAGAGAGAGAAGTTTATGATGAAAGATTGGTTTTTACAGGGGATTTTACCGAAGACAGTGGCTGTCAATGTGCAGAGAAGATAATGAAGTTAAAAAAACTACCAACTGCGATTTTCATTGCCAGTGATTTGATGGCATTGGGAGCTATGAAAGCTTTTAAAGAAAATGGATTTAATTTACCCAAGGATATGTCTATTGTTGGATTCGATAATATTAGTATAGGTAATTATATCGAACCAAGATTGACTACCGTTGGACAGGATGCAATTGCCATGGGGAAATGGTCGGTGAGGTTAATCTTAAATAAGTTAAAAAAAGAAGAACCACAAAAAAAATATTTGTTAAAACCAAAATTGATAATTAGAGATTCCTGTAGTTCCGTTGATATTAATAAATTAGATGGATAACTTAAAGAAATACCCGAGAGTAAATATAAAAAATGAAAGGAGGGGATAGATACTGTAAAAATTATTACAGATGCACACTTGTTTAGTAATTTTGAAAATAAAATTTATGGAGGAGAAAAATGAAAAGGAATTTAAGTATTTTATTAATCGTAAGTATGTTGCTTGTTTTTTCTGCTGTAAGCATGGCAGAAACTGAGGTAAGAATCGTAGGTTGGGGTGGAACTGATCAATCTATCGTAGAAGAATTAATTAATAAGTTTGTAGTGCCCGAGTTAGCTGCTAAAGGGATTACAGCAGTTTATGAACCAATTGTTGATGATTTTCAGAAGAATTTGATTAATTCCCTTTCTGCCGGAACAGCTGGAGATCTATTTTATATGGATATCTTCTGGGCAGAATACATAATCAAGGCTGGACAAGTAGAACCATTGGATGATTATCTGACCAAGTCAACTGTTATAAGTAAGGATGATATAATTCCTTCCTTATTAGACGGATTTTCCTTTGATGGTAAGGTATATGGTATTCCTAAAGACTTTAATTCCCTTGCCTTAGTCTACAATAAGGACCTTTTTGATATTGCTTATATACAATATCCCAATGAAAATGATACCTGGGATGATTTAGAGAATAAATTAGCAAAAGTTGTGGAAGCTTTTGACGGTGAAGTAACTGGTTTAGCATTGGCACCTGAATTTGCCAGATTTGGAGCTTTTGCCTATGCTGCCGGTTGGGAACCCTTTGTAGACGGTAAAACTAATCTTATGGATCCGGCTTTTAAAGAAGCATTTAACTGGTATACCGGATTAAAAGAAAAAGGCTTAGGAGTTATGCCGGCTGATATTGGCCAGGGTTGGGGCGGAGGTGCTCTTAGTACCGAAAAAGTAGCTGCTGCCTTAGAAGGTGCCTGGATTCTCGGCTTCTTAAGAGATAATGCGCCTAACTTAAAATACGGAGCAACTCTTTTACCTAAAAACCCCGGAACTGGTCAGTCGGGTAATTTTATTTATACTGTAGCCTGGGGGATAAATGCTAATTCTAAGAATAAAGATGCCGCCTTTGAAGTAATGGAAGCTTTAACCAGTCCTACTGCTCAACAATGGATTTTAGAAAGAGGATTGGCTATACCCAGTCGTAAGGCTTTAGCTGATAATCCTTATTTCAAAAAAGATACACCGGAAGCACAAGCCAATGAAATAGTTTTTCTTGGTGCATCTGCAGGAAATGTAAAACCATTTAAGTTTAAAGAATATGGTGGTAAATGGATGGATCCGATTAATGTAGCTTTATCTGAGGTAATGAGCGGACAAAAGACAGTTGACGAAGCATTAGAGGTAGCCCAGGAACAATTAGATGAGTTATTAAAATAATAGGCGTTAATAAAAAAAAGGGGGAGGGGATGATTGTCTCTTCCCCCTTTTATTTCCTTTATTAGTTTTTTTAATTTTTATTAAAATTGAGATAATGTTAAAATAATAAATGGAGGTAAAAAGAATGGGAAATAGATGGAGTTCCTTAAAAGAAAAAACAGCTCCTTATGTTCTTTTATCTCCTTTTTTATTCGGGTTTATAATATTTTTTAGCTATGCTTTTATCAGGTCTTTATATTTCAGTTTTACCGATTATGATCTTTTTTCCATACCCAATTGGGTAGGTGTAGATAATTATATAAATCTTTTTAAAGAACGTTTATTTACCAGAGCCCTGAAAAATTCATTAACCTTTTCTATTATAGTAACTACCCTACAGACCATATTTGCATTACTTTTAGCAGTGGCTATGAATCAAAAGATAAAAGGAATTAGATTTTTTAGGACTGCTTATTATATGCCCAGCGTTACTTCCAGCATCGTTATTACTCTAATTTTCATGTGGATGTTTCAAAGAAAAGGGGTTATAAACTATCTTTTAACCCTACTTCGTCAGCATGGTTTAACGATAGGAGTTTTTCTGGCGCTTTTAATAGGGATACAATTTATATTAGTAGCTACAGAAAAATTAAGAGGGAGGCCAGTTGAATACCTTGAACCCAGTTATATTATTATATCTATTCTTTTAGCTTCCATTATTACCTATATACTTAAAGATTTTGGTATTATTAAACTTGCTGAAGTAAAAGCAGTCGATATTTTTTGGTTAAATACCAGGGAAGAAGTCCCTTTTTGGGCAGGCCCCTTTGCTTTTCCACGACCCTTAGGCGCAATAATGATCTTAAATATCTGGACTACTGTTCCTACATTTATGATATTGTATTTAGCCGGATTACAGGGTATCCCCAAGGCATTATATGAAGCAGCTGAGGTAGACGGAGCTAAAGGTTGGCAAAAATTTTGGTATATCACTGTTCCTCAACTTAAACATATTACTTTTTTAGTAGTTACCTTGGGATTAATCGGCACCTTGCAGATGTTTGATCAAGTTAAAATTATAGGCAGTCAAGCGCCTTTAGAATCCACCATAACGCTGGCTTATTATGTTTATGATAGTGCATTTCCAGGTGCTTCTGCACCAGAAGTTGGTATGGCCAGTGCCGCAGCTGTTATATTAGCGGTCTTAACCCTGACTATAGTTTTAATTCAGAAAAAATTTTCCGGAGAAGGAAGGGATTTAAGAGATTAATGAAAATCCAAGAGAGCTATACTAATGATATAAATCTAAAAATCAAACGTAGGCGTTGGACGAATGTGGGAGCAATCTATTTAATTTTATTATTATTTTCTGTAATTTTTATGGGAACTTTTCTCTTTGGGGCAATCTCTAGTTTAAAGGATAATCCCAGTAGCTGGCCACCTACTTTAAAGACTGAACAATTATCACCAAAAAATTGGATAGGAGCTTATACCTTTGCCCGACAAGGTGGAGGAAGCGGTTTTTTCGGTGAATTAAAGTCCGGTTATGAAGTATCTTTTCAGATTACATATAAATATCCCATGGGAACTAGAATTGTACCACCTCAAGTGATTGTTCCAAAAAGATTTAAAGGGTCAGGAAGAGCTGCTTTAGAATTAGATAGAGAATTTGTTGCTGATTTTGTAAAAATTAAACCAGTCGAAGAGATTAGCCGCACTACAGTTAAGAATGGCACACAGATTAGCTATAAGATAGCCATAATAAATTCCAGCCAAAAAGACTTTAATGAATTACCGTTAGATTTATTGGTTCCCTATAAAGTTGATTTTTTATCAGCTGCTCTTTCTCCGAACAGGATAGAGCGATTAGGAAGAGTACAGAGCTGGAATAATTTAGTAAGTGGGGTCATCCCTTACATTTTTCATAATCATTTCAGAGTTTTTAATGAAAATTATAGCCGTACTACCGGGAAGCGCCTTTTTAGTACCTGGATCTATAATTCCTTTTTTATTACCATAATTAAAGTGCTTACCACTCTAATGTTTGCTTCGATGGCCGGATATGCTTTAGCCAGGCTTAGATTTTATGGCAAGAATTTTCTATTTGTATTGATACTTTTTTCCATGATGATTCCCGGACAGGTAACCTTTATTTCAAATTATCTGGTATTACGGGACGGCGTTTTTGGGTTAACCAAATTATTTGGCGGAGGAAGCCTTCTGAATACTTTTACCGGTTTAATTATCTCAGGGTTGGTAGGTGCCAGTGCAGTTTTTATAATGAAACAATTTTTTGAAGGCTTACCTAAAGAAATGGAAGAATCAGCCCGTATTGATGGTGCCAGTACCTATCAAATTTTCTCAAAAATAATGTTACCCCTGGCTAAACCCGCTTTAGGAGCACTTACCATTTTGACATTTCAGGGAGTGTGGAATGAATTTTTCTGGCCTTTGGTAATAATAACTTCACCAATGGACAAATTTACTTTAACCATAGGTTTATTGAGTATGAAAGAAACCTATGCATCCGGAGCTTTTGATTGGGGACCAATCTTGGCTGGAGCAATTATTTCAGCTTTACCGATTATAATCCTCTTTATTGTTTTTCAACGTTATTTTGTAGAAGGAGCAAGTTTCAGCGGGATAAAGGGATAAATTTTATACATGATAGGAGTTGTTTATGGTAATTAAATATAATATTGGGAAAAATGAATATCGAAATTGGATAGTAGAAGAAACCGATTTTCAAACAGCGTATTTAGGAAAATATGAAACAATTTTCACGCTTAGCAATGGTTATATGGGAGTTAGAGCAGCAACAGAAGAAACTTATCAAGAAGAAACAAGAGGATGTTATATCGCCGGTCTGTTCGATAAATTCCCTGGAGAAGTGACAGAATTAGCTAATATTCCTGACTGGCTGAATATTGAAATAAAATTGGATGGTGAAAAATTTGATTTAAAGACCGGGAAGATTCTATCATATCAAAGGCAAATTAATATTAAAGATGGGCAACTTACCAGGAATATTGAATGGGAAGGTCCAACCGGTAAAAAAACTCGATTGACCTTTGAAAGATTTGTTTCTCTTAAAAATCTACATTTTGCTGCTTTAAAAGTAAAGGTTGTTCCTCTTAATTACTCTGGAGATATTGAAATCTGTTCAGGAATTAATGGGCGGACTACTAATAGCGGTGTGCAGCATTTTAAAGAAGGAAAATTACGATTTTCTTCTGAAGGGATTATTTCAATGACTTCCAGGACTCAGAAATCGGATATCGGTCTTGTTATTGCTGCAAAACACCGTTTCTATTTGAATGGCAAGATATTAGAAGTAAAAGAAGGAGTAGGAAGTCAGCGAAGAAAGATTTTTTTATCTTCCCGATATAAAATTAAACAGAATGAAGATTTTGTTTTTAAAAAAATGGTTACCGTATATTCAACTCATGATCCTGATTTTAAGGGGAAAGAAAAGGTTTCAGATAAAGAAATTGAAAAGGCAGCGGTAGATAATTTTAAAAAACTTATAAAACTTGGTTATGATAAACTTTTTGAAGCCCACAAAAAAAAATGGAATCAACTTTGGAAACAAATTGATATTGTTCTTGATGGACCAGATTTTGACCAATTAGCCATTCGTTTTTCCCAATTTCATATCTATCAGATGACTCCCGTTCATGATGAGAGGTTAAGTATTGCGGCAAAAGGACTTTCCGGCGAGGGCTACAAAGGTCATGTATTCTGGGATATGGAAATCTTTATCCTTCCTTTCTTTATTTATACTTTTCCGAAGATTGCCAGAAGATTACTCTTTTATCGTTATCGCTTTTTAGATGGAGCAAGGGAAAAAGCTAAGGAAAATGGTTTTAAGGGTGCTATGTATCCCTGGGAATGTGCCGACACAGGAGGCGAAGTTACTCCTAAATGGGGTGGGGTAGATTTTAAAACAGGTAAACCTCAAAGGATATGGACTGGTGAGTTAGAGCAACATATAACTTGTGATATAGTATACAGTATCTGGCATTATTTCCAGGCAACCCGTGATTACGATTTTATGTACAACTACGGGTTAGAAATTATGTTAGAAACTTCTCGTTTCTGGGCGAGCAGATTAGAGTATAATTCGAAAAAAAATCAGTATGAAATAAATAATGTAACCGGACCGGACGAATATAGTGAACATATAAATAATAATACCTTCACAAACTATATGGTAAGGTGGCAGCTTAATCAAACTATACAATTTTCTGAATGGGTTAAGATGAATCAACCAGAAGTATGGAAAAAGGTTACTTCTAAAATTAAACTTACTTTGAATGAATTGAGTGATTGGAAAGAAAAGGCAGACAAGATATATATTGGTATAGATAACGCTTCAGGTTTTATCCATCAGTATGAAGGTTTTACAGATAAGAGAGAAGTCAATCTTTTAAAATATAAAGGAAAAGTGGGAGCAATTACCAAGGATTATAACTGGGAAGAAATAACCCAGATGCAAGTATTAAAACAATCAGATATTATTATGCTTCTATATCTTTTAGGTGATGATTTTTCCCAAGAAACTAAACGTCTTAACTGGGATTATTATGAACCAAAAACTCTTCATGATTCCTCATTAAGTCCGAGTATACATGCTATTGTGGCCTTAGATATAGAAGATGTTGAAAAAGGATATGAGTATTTTGAAAGATCAATACGGATTGATTTAGGGGATAATTTAAAAAGTTCCTGGGATGGACTTCATGCAGCCTCGCTTGGCGGAAACTGGCAGGCGGTAGTAAATGGTTTTGGAGGAGTTCGAATTTCAAGTGATGGAAAATTGAGAATTAATCCTCATCTACCGGAAAAATGGAAAAGGTTGAGATTCAAAATCAAATGGCAGAATGAAGAGTATTGTATTGATATTACTAGAAATACAATTACCTTAAAAGCGCTTTCTTCTATGAGGCAGCCATTATCATTTGTAATTTTTAGTAAAGAGTATCTTCTACATCATAAACAGGTATTGAAAGTTACATATTAAGGAAAGAATATATAAGAATGAGAAGAAAATTAAAAGCGGTTATCTTTGACCTTGACGGAGTAATTACCGATACTTCCGAATATCATTATCAGGCTTGGAAGCGATTGGCTAATGAAGAAGGGATTCCTTTTAACAGAGCTGATAATGATAAATTAAGAGGTGTTTCTCGGAATGAATGCCTAAAAATATTATTAAAGGGAAAACAAGTTTCAGCTGGGCAATTTCAGGAGATGATGGATAGAAAAAATAGATATTATGTAGAACTATTAAGACAGATGACTTCTGAAAATATTCTATCCGGGGCAAAGGAAATAGTCTTAGAACTCAAAAAACGAGGGATAAAAACAGCAATTGCTTCAGTTAGTAAAAATACGAGAACAGTCTTACAGGGAACAGAAATAGAGGATCTATTCGATGTCATTGCAGATGGACATAGTGTAAAAAATACTAAGCCCGCTCCAGATATATTCTTATTTGCGGCGAAAGAATTAGGAGTAAAACCGGAAGATTGTATAGTAGTAGAAGATGCTGAAGCAGGAATTGATGCTGCTTTGGCAGGTAATATGCTGCCTATTGGTATTGGTCCGGAGGAAAGAGTAGGAAAAGCTCAATATCGCTTTAAAAAAACTGGAGATATTACACTAACCAAATTATTAAAAATTATGAATTTTTAAATAAGTAATAAATAAGCCTAAATTAAACTTGCAAATATTTTATCCCCTTTTCTGTTTTTAGCTAAATTTCCCACCAAAAAGATCTAATGATCCAAACCAATTTTTCAAATTATAATCAATTTACCTTACTAATTTGTTTTAATGGTGAATTTACTAATTACGGTCAGAAAAAAGTAAAAGATTAAAATATTTAGCTATTAAAAAATATTTTTGTAAAATAATTTTTTAGGAGTATAATTGTTTTATGTGAAAAAAGGAGTAAGAGATGAAAATTAAAAAATATGATACTTTTATTATGGGACATATTTCTAAAGATGAAAATGTCTTCCAAGGAAAAACAGTCAATGAAACCGGTGGAGCAGTTGTTTATTCATCCTGCAGTTCTTATGCTATTGGTCATAAAACCGGCATATTAACTAAATTGTCTTTTAAGGATAAAAAACATCTGGAAATATTTTCTATCCTTAAAGAGAATATCATTATCTTTGATTCAAAAAATACTACTTCTATAAGAAATATTTATCATACTGAAGACAAAGAAAGAAGAACTTGTACCGCGCTCTCTATTGCTGACCCATTTGGAATAAGTGATATTCCTGATAATATTGATTCCCAAATATATCATTTTGCCGGCCTTATTTGTGGAGAGTTTGATAGTAAAATGATAAAGTTTCTGCATAGCAAAGGAAAAATTGCCCTGGATGTCCAAGGATTTTTAAGGACTGTGGGGGAAAATAAAGAGATGGTCTTTAAAGATTGGAAAGAAAAGAAAGAATACCTTCCTTATATTGATTATCTAAAAACCGACGCAGTTGAAGCTGAAATAATGACCGGGGTAAAAGATAGGAAAATGGCAGCAGAAATGCTCTTTAGGTGGGGAGCAAAGGAGATTATGATTACTCACAATGAAGAAGTTTTAATTTATAATGGGAAAAAATATTATACCTGTCCTTTAAAACCGAGAAATCTTTCAGGTAGAACAGGGCGGGGTGATACCTGTTTTAGCGCATATATCACCGAAAGGTTAAATAAAGATATTGACGATGCCTTACTTTTTGCGAGTGCATTAGTTTCGTTAAAGATGGAAAGTCCTGGTCCTTTTAAAGGAACCAGGGATGAAGTTGAAGAATATATAAGAAAATATTATTAATTATATTAATCTAATTGTATAAGAATTTCCTTTTTTCGTAAAAGCTCTAATTAGTATATAATATATAGCGAAAAACGAAAAGCGCAAAACGTAAAGCTATAGCTCAAAATTTAAAATTAAAAATATTATTTTATATATTAGGTTTCATCTTTCTTGTCTTGCATATTATACAACAAAAACGAAAAGATAAAGAAGAAGAAACTAAAATTTAATATTAGAGAAAAAGTTTTGCGTTTTGAATTATGGTTTTTCGCTTTTAGTTTTAAATTTTTAGCTGTATACTGACAACTGAAAAATTGTATTTATTAAAATTAACGACTTGTATGATAATAAGAAAAAAAGAAGGTAGATTATGAAACACTCTGAATTTGAATTTAAAACTTTTGATGGATTATCTCTCTTTGGTCAAAGCTGGCAGCCGGAAGACCGGCCTCGAGCAGTGGTTTGTTTAGTTCACGGTATGGGCGAACATAGTGGACGATATGCACACGTTGCTGATGCTTTAACCCAAGCAGGTTATGCATTATTTACTTTTGATATACGAGGACATGGTAAATCTTCTGGTCCGCGTGGTCATACACCTTCTTATGAAGCACTAATGAAGGATATTTCTTCTTTGTTGGAAGTTGTAAATAAAAAATTTCCTCAATTGCCCTCTTTTCTTTATGGTCATAGTTTAGGTGGTAATTTAGTTCTTAATTATGTTCTTCGTCGTCAATTACATCTTAAGGGAGTAATTGCTACTGACCCCTGGCTTCGTTTATCCTTTGAACCCCCTCGTTTTAAAATTATTTTGGCCCAAATTACTAATTACATCTGGCCTTCATTTTCCCAGAAAAATGGTTTGGACACTAAAGTTCTTTCTCGTGACCCCGAAGTAGTTCACGCTTACGAAAATGACCCTTTAGTCCATGACCATATCTCATCCCGGATGTTTATCGGCATCTATCAATCAGGATATTGGGCATTAGAACATGCTTCAGAATTTTCTCTTCCTCTTCTACTTATGCATGGGAGAGATGATAAAATAATATCTGTTAAGGCAAGTCATGAATTTGCTAACACGAAAATTAAAAATTGTACTTTAAAAATTTGGGATGGTCTTTATCACGAAATTCATAATGAACCGGAAAAAGAAGAAGTCTTCAAATTTTTGATAGACTGGCTTGATAAGGAAGTTATATAGCGAAAAACGAAAAGCGCAAAACGTAAAGCCATAGCTCAAAATTTAAAATTTAAAAATATCATTTTATATATTGAGTTTCATCTTTCTTATTTAGCATATTATACAACAAAAACGAAAAGATAAAGAAGCAGAAACTAAAACTTAAAATTTATTATTGAGAGAAAAGGTTTTGAGTTTTGAATTATGGTTTTTCGCTTTTAGTTTTAAATTTTTAGCTGTATACAGATAACTGAAAAATTATATTTAAAACTAACGAGTGATTTACAAACTAACTATCAATTATCGAAGAAAGAGATGAGATATAAAAAATGAATTCTATATTAGCAGTAGGATTATTATTAGTAATCGGGTTTTTTGGTGGTATTATAGCCAGAAAGTTTAAACTCCCTACCATTAGTGGATATATTATTATTGGAATGGGTTTGAGCGTCTTTAATATTATTCCTAAAGAATTAACCAACGGAGACTTAAGTGTAATTGTGGAAATTAGTTTAGGGATTATCGGTTATTTAGTGGGGGGCTCTCTTAATTTAGGAATATTAAAAAGATTTGGGAAGCAGATTATGGTGATTACTTGCTCTCAATTAATGGGAGCATGGATATTAGTCACAGCATTAATGGCTTTTCTAACTCCTTTTATTATTAAGCTTGCCATCCCCGATCCCAATTTTTATCAAACTTATCTTCCCCCGGCTATAGTGATTGGTGCCATCTCCTGTGCTACTGCCCCAGCAGCCACCATTGCCATAATTCGGGAGTATAAAGCAAGCGGTCCTTTAACCAGTACTCTGCTGGCAGTTATTGCTATAGATGATGCTCTTTGCATAATTGCTTATGCCCTGGGGTTGAGTATTGCAGAAGTATTAACCGTTGGCAGTCTGAGTAATATTCCCTGGCTTCAAGTAATAATGGTTCCGGCATTAGATATAGGGGGAGCTATATTATTGGGGACAATCTTGGGGTTTGGAATGACTTATTTAATCCGTTTTGCTGATACAAAAAAGAGATTATCAGTTATTGTTTTAGGAATAGTCTTATTATGCGTAGGTATGGCAAAAATTTTAAATATTTCCAGTATTTTAGCAAATATGGTTATGGGTTTTGTGGTAACTAACCGGATAAGACCTAATGAAAATGCCTTTGAAGTAATTGACGAAATTGATGAGATAATCTTTGCTATGTTCTTTACTTTGGCAGGTGCACATTTTGATTTAGGGGTTATGAAAGAAGCGGGATTACTTAGTTTATTAATTGTTGTCGGTAGATGCAGTGGAAAATATATTGGAGCAAGAATAGGAGCTACTGTCTCTCATGCTCCTACAGTGATTAAAAAATATTTGGGATTTGGTCTGTTCCCCAAAGCGGGAGTAACTGTGGGTTTGGCTCTTTTAGCCAAGCAACATATTGCTTTCTCAGGTACAAGTTTGGGAAATATAATGATAAGTGCCATATTGGCCTCAGTTGTTTTAAACGAATTAATCGCCCCGCCGTTGACCAAGTATGCCCTTATTAAATCAGGTGAAGCTACTGAAATAAAATAATTATATTAAAATTTCCTATTCTCTTCCTCTAACCGTAGAGTACTCTTCGAATTAGAATTATCAATTTGTCAGATAAAATTTATTTTCCTCTTTATCTATTTTGCATCTAAATGATTGCATGGTAAATTATTTTTCAAGACCACTATTTTTTTAATTAATTTAAAATTAATAAAATATTTTAAAAAAAAGAAGGATTTTTTAAAATTATGTGGTATTATATAGATAGAAAAGTTTCAATATAAAGACCAAAGGTATGTATAGTGAAACATAATGAATAAATTAGATAACCACAAAAATGAATTTAAGTATCCCATTCATTCGATAGAAAACGTCTTTTCTCTTCTGGAAGTTTTAGCAGATAATGGGATAGAGCTGGGAATTGCCGAACTTTGTAAAAAGATATCACTACCCAAAGGAACTGTTCATCGTCTGTTAGGCACCCTAAAAAATCTCGGTTATATAGAACAAAATCCCCAGAATCGTAAATACTACCTCACCGCTAAAATCTTTAAATTAGGAACAGCAGTTACAGATAAAATCGGTTTAGTCCAGATTATACCTTATATGAAAAAACTTTCTCAACAATTTAACGAAACAACAAACTTGGCTATTATGGACAGAGATGAAATTATTTATCTATATAGCGTAAGCAGTGATAATACCCTTAAATTAGATTTGAGAATTGGTTCTAATCAACCTGCTTATTGTGCCGCTGTAGGGAAAGTGTTATTAGCCTTTTCAAGTGAGCAGGAGTTAGATGGTTATCTGCAAAGAGTAAAATTAAAATCTTACACCCCCTATACTATCACCAGTAAAGAATATTTAAAGAAAGACCTGAAATTGGTTAGAGAGAAAGGATGTAGTTTTGCAAATGAGGAGTATATGGTAGGAGTATCTTGCGTAGCTGTTCCTCTAAAAGATAACCGAGGTAAGGTTTGTGCCGGTTTAAGTTTTAGTGTTCCAACGGTCAGAATGGACAAAGAAAAACTGCCTCAATTAATAGATTCTTTAATTTCCACAGCTAAAAAAATTATCATACCGGAATTTTTCTAGTACATCGTAAAAATAGCGTGGAGCGTGGAGCGTATAGCGGATACATTTAATTAGCTGATTGAGGATTTAGTATTAAACTAGCTAACTAATTAACCAACTAACCAGCTAACCAAACTGACTGGAAGACTGACAAATTTTAAAAGATAGGAGAGAAAAATTGAAAGTAAAAGAAATTTTAACTGAAAAAGAAGGAGGAAAACTTTTTTTATTGGGTAACGAAGCTGCTGTCCGAGGGGCTTTAGAAGGCGGTGTTTCAGTCGTTTCCACATATCCTGGTACTCCTTCTTCAGAGATAGGAAATGTATTTTACAAAATTGCCCGGGAAGCAGGAGTATATTTTGAATTTTCCTCAAACGAAAAAGTGGCATTAGAAGTTTCTGTTGCAGCCGCAGCTGCTGGATTACGTTCCTTTGTCTTTATGAAACATGTAGGTTTAAATGTAGCAGCTGATTCTTTTATGAGTGCAGTTTATACCGGAGTGCGGGGCGGGATGATTGTTTTAACAGCCGATGACCCTTCTATGCATTCTTCACAGAATGAACAAGACAATCGGATTATGGCTCGCTTAGCAGGGATTCCTCTACTCGAGCCCTCTAATCCGCAAGAAGTAAAAGACCAGATGAAATATGGCTTTGAATTATCTGAAAAATTTAAAATTCCTGTACTCATGCGCACTACTACAAGAATATCTCATATGAGAGGGGTAATAAATTTAGGAAAAGTCATTCAGGGAAAAGAGAAAGGATACTTCAAAAAAGATCCTTCTCAATTCATAGTAGCTCCGGCGTACGTGGTAAAAATGCGCAAAGAATTAATTAAAAAATTAGACCAGATTAAAGAAAAAACCGAAAATTCTCCTCTTAATAAAATAATTGATAAAGGCGGTAGAGAGGTAGGGATTATCACTAGTGGTAGTGCCTTTAATTACGTGATAGATATGGTTAGTGAGAATAATTTGAAAGTTAAAATTTTAAAACTCACATTCTCTTATCCTTTCCCCGAGAAATTGGTATTAGACTTCATAAATAGTGTTGATAATATTTTAGTAGCAGAAGAAGTGGAGCCGGTAATGGAGAAAGAAGTTTTAGCAATAATAGGAAAATATAATATAAAGAAAAAAGTATATGGCAAGTTAGATGGGACCCTTCCCAGAATTTATGAATATAATCCTGATATTATCTCATTTGGGATGGCAAAAATAGTAGATAAAGAATTAATCAAAAGAGAAAAATTTAGTACTAAACTTTCTTTGCCTTTACGGTCAGCGGTACTATGTCCCGGATGTCCTCACCGTGCAACTTATTTTGCCTTAAAAAAAGCTATAAAAAAACTGAAATTAAAAGAAGAAGAGATAATTTATTCTACTGATATAGGGTGTTATGCATTGGGTTTGGAGTCTCCCTATAAAATGGGAGATTACTGTATTTCCATGGGTTCAAGTTTAGGTATTGGCTGCGGGTTTTCCAAGGCAACCAACCAGAAAGTAATATCTTTTATCGGAGACTCAACCTTCTTTCATGCCGGCATTCCCCCTTTAGTTAACGCTGTCCATAATAGGGATAAGATTTTGTTAGTAGTTATGGACAATAGGATAACCGGAATGACCGGAGGTCAAACCAATCCCGGTGTACCCGTAGATGGAATGGGTAATTCTGCTCCCGAAGTTTCCATAGAGAAGATTGCTCGAGGAGTAGGTGCAGGTTTAGTAAAGACCATTGACCCGGTTGATTTAAAAGGGACAGAAGAAGTATTTAAAGAAGCTCTACAGTTTGAAGGTGTAGCAGTGATTATTACCAAGCACCCCTGTGCAATGATTACTGATGCGGAAAACAGGAAAAAGGGTATAAGTATAAAATATACTATCAATCAAGAAGAATGTACCAAGTGCTTAGTATGTGTGAAGAATTTTACTTGTCCGGCATTTTTTATAGAAAAAGATGGCTCGGTAAGTATTAATCCCTTATTATGCGATGGTTGTGGAGTTTGCGTTCAGGTATGTCCAAAGAAAGCAATAGAGGTGAAAAAATGAAAAACATATATAAAATCCAGTTAATCGGGGTAGGAGGTCAGGGCACTATCAAGGCTTCTACGATTATAGGAGAAGCGGCAATGAAGAAAGGCCTGAATGTGGTGATGAGTGAAGTTCATGGGATGGCCCAAAGAGGGGGGACAGTTGTTACAGAATTTAAAATTGGTGAAGCACATAGTCCTCTAATCGAAGAAGGTGCTGCAGATTTAATGATAGCCTTTGAACCGGTTGAAGCCCTAAGGGCTTTAAATAAGATAAATCAAGAATCATTTGTTATAGTGAATAGTTCTCCTATTGTACCCTTTACTGTCTCACTCGGTATCTCTGAATATCCCGAGCTATCTTCTGTTTTTGAAGAATTGAGAGTTAAAATAAATAATTTGTTAGTAATTGATGCCCAAAAAATGGCTAAAGAAGCAGGAAGTATTATTTCAGAAAATATGGTTCTACTCGGAGCAGCAGTTGCTACATCTAATTTTCCGATAGAAAAGGATTTAGTTATTCGGTCTATGAAGGAAAACTTACCACCTAAAAGTATTAAGACGAATTTAAAAGCTTTTGAACTGGGATTTAAAGAAGTAAAAAAATAAAATAACCGCAGGACAGGCATTCCCCGTTTTCACGAGGACAGGCCACCTGTCTGTTAAATGAATACTCGTTAGGATTTAGTTAGATGGTTAGTTAGTTAACTAGTTAATCAGTTGAAGATTAAATCCTAAACTAGCTAACTAAGTAACTAATTAGGGAGGAAAATATGAAAGAGAACATTCTGGTAATTAATCCGGGTTCGACTTCTACCAAAATAGCAATATTCAATCAGGAAGGTAAGGAGATTTTTAAAGAGGCTATCTCTCATTCTACAGAAGAACTTTCTCAATTTAAATCTCTATTAGAACAAGGTCCG
>Ga0255384_10021_pt1 | contig 29266 bp, 27 predicted proteins | sample ANMaggSeSYBR01F7_FD_182106 | JGI IMG/M metagenome (GOLD analysis project Ga0255384, IMG submission 182106) | Sediment cell enrichment communities from methane seep in Santa Monica Basin, California, United Staets - ANME aggregate JGI... | ecosystem: Environmental > Aquatic > Marine > Cold seeps >... | reverse complement strand
TAAATGTCTATGCCAATGCTAAAGTTCCGATAAAGATAGTTGCCGGGACGCATAAGTACGGTTATGGCTTGGTGGTCAATCCTGATAAGATAAAAAGTGTTAAGGATTTAGAAGAGCCAGGGATTCGCATTGGGTGTGTTAGAGAAGGAGGGGCGGTAGATGTGCTTCTCCATAAAACCATAGATAAATATAATTTAGATGGGAAGAAAATATTAAATAATATCCAGCGTATGAATCCTCCAAAACAGGTTTTAGCTATTAAAACAGGACAATTGGATGCCGCCTTTTTACCCGAACAATGGGCTACTATGACCGAAGACCTTGATTTTAAGATGCTGTTTATGAGTCAGGAAGTCTGGCCCGAAATACAGGGGAGTGTTCTGGTGGTTAAAGAAGAATTGATAAGAGACCATCCCGAGGTCGTTGAAAAATTAGTAAAGATATCAAAAAAGGCAACCGATTGGATTAATCGGTATCCTCAGGAAGCAGCAGAGATTGTGGCTCGGCAATTACAGGAAGCCGGGGGAAGCCTTTTTCCCGTGGAAATAACTGATATGGCAACCAAAACAGAGATTACTCCTGAAGTATTATTAAGGTCCATGAATAGGTTGGAATATACTACCGATATTGACCCTGTGGTAGTTCAGGAAGCAATAGATTATGTCGCCCGATTAGGTTACATTAAAAGTAGCTTTAAGGCCGAAGATATTTTAGATTTGAGTTTTATAAAACTATGAAAAGATATAAAATATTTAAATTAAAATGGGAGATAATCCCTATTATCATATTTCTGGGAATATGGGAGATAATTGCCCGATTGAATTTAATCCCCGGTCAATTCTTTTTTCCTCCTTTTTCTGCTGTGGTAACAGAATTTTGGTATTTAACGGCCAGCGGAGTATTGGGGCGTAATTTCTTGAGCAGTTTAATCCGGGTGCTTATAGGTTTTTCTGCGGGTTCTATTACCGGGCTATTTATGGGAATTATGATGGGGTGGAATAATCTGGCCAACAAGACATTAAATCCGATAATCAGCTTAATTTATCCTATTCCTGCCCTGGGCTGGCTTCCTTTATTGATGTTGTGGTTTGGTATCGGTGAGATCCTACCGATTGCTATAATATTTATCTGTTCCTTCTTCCCCATCCTTTATAATACAGTTACCGGAATTAAAAATGTGGATAAAAATTATATCTTTGTAGCCAGGATATTAGGTGCTTCTGACTTAAAAATTTTAAGTACAGTGGTTGTTCCCCTTGCTTTGCCCAATATTTTTACCGGACTAAAATTGGAATCAGGGATGGCCTGGCGTGTGATAATAGCAGCAGAGATGGTAGCTATTCCTACCGGGATTGGCGCACTGATGATGAAAGCCGAAAGTCTTATTCGTATAGACATTATTATAGTCTGTCTAATAGTTTTAGGAGTAATGTGTCTTTCTTTTGAGAAATTTTTTGCTTTTTTAGAAAAGAAGTTGACTAATCGATGGAGGTAATATGTCATCTATTAAACTTAAAAATATTTCTAAATATGTTTGTAAAAATGTTAACCTGGAAATATTTGATAAAGAGTTATTAGTATTATTGGGACCGAATGGGGCAGGAAAAAGCACTTTATTGAATGTTATTGCCGGGTTAATCGATTACCAAGGTTCTATATTATTTGATAATAAACCGGTAGACAGGTTGCCCGCTAACCAGAGGGAAATAGGTTACTTATTTCAAGAATTGAATTTGTTTCCTCATTTCGATGTTGCTGTCAATATTGCTTATGGTTTGAAGGTGCAAAAAAAACCTCAAAACGAAATAAACGCAAAGGTTGATGAACTTCTTCAAATAATGAAGATAAAACACTTATCTTCTCGTTATCCCAAAGAATTGAGCGGTGGTGAGAAACAGAGAGTGGCCTTGGCCCGGGCATTGGCCAATTCTCCCCGTATTTTACTTCTTGATGAGCCGATGAACAGTCTGGATTATCGTACTTCTAAACATCTCAGGACTGAATTTAAAATACTACAGAAAAAATTGGGTATCACTACTCTTTACGTTACTCATAATTTTTATGAGGCAGAAGAAATGGCCCAACGTATTGCTGTGCTGGATAGAGGCAGAGTAGAACAGATAGGTCTTCCCAAAGAAATATTTTTTCATCCCACAGAGGCGGTTAATGATTTTATCGGGGCACCTAATATTTTAACCTGTGATTATTGCAATAGATTAAGTTTTGGATTGGTAGAGGTAAAATGTAGCGATATTTCTCTGGTAGTTTCTAGCGAAATAGAGAAAATAAAGAAGGTAGCAATTTTACCGGAAGATATCTACCTTTCTGATATTAAACCTCCCGGGCCTGATGTAAACAGGATCAAAGGAAGATTAATTGAAATTGAGGAATCATCTTCTACGGTCTGCTGTACTATAGTAACCGGAAAAAATTCTTTGAGAGTAAAGCTGCCTCAGGAGATATTTACTGGTATGAGTTTGAATGCCGGTGATGAAGTGTGGTTAATCCTTGCCCTGAGAAAATTAAAAACCATCACCGATGGTGAATAACCTTTTAATTAGAAAAATAAATTTATTTTGAATGTCCGCAATTGTTAAAAATTTAATCTATCTTAATTAAGAAATAGAGAAAAATAAAAATATTTTAAAATATTTTTAAAAAAAAGAAGGATTTTTTCAATATTATGTAGTATATTAATTATAATAATGTTGTGGAACAATATTCTATATAACGGAACATAGTTATGAAAGGAGATTTATTGTATGAATTCAATCGAGAAATCTATACAAATTTTAAATTATCTCAGCTATGTGGAAAAAAGTGTAGGGATAACCGAATTAAGCTCAAAGTTATTATTTCCCAAGAGCACAGTTCACAGAATATTAAAAAGTTTATTAAAACATTCTTTAGTTGATCAAGAAAGAGATACTTCTAAATATAGATTGGGATTGCGTATACTCGAATATTCAAATTCATTTTATAATTCATTTGACTTCCGGCAAATTGCTAAGCCATTTTTAAAAAAGATATGCTTGGAAACCAGACTTACTACTTTTTTAGCTGCTTGGTATAGTGGTCGGAGTATTTGCATAGATTCAATTGCTCCCTCTCAAAATGCAAATACCCATCTTTTTGTTGAAACCGGAAAGGAAATGCCTTTTCATTCCGCTGCTTCTGGAAAAATGCTTTTAGCCCACCAACCTTCTGAAGATATTAAAAGAATTATTAATGAAAAAACTCTTCCAAAATATACCTCAAAAACAATTGTTAATCCTAAAAAATTAGAAGAGCATCTATTAGAGATTAGGCATAAGGGTTTTTCTATTTGCAATGAAGAACTTGAAGAAGGGATAAAAGCAATTTCGGTCCCTGTTAAAAATATTAATAAAGAAATAATAGCCAGTATTACTGTTACTGGTTTATCTAAGAGATTATCCAGTAGTAATATTAAAAAATTAATTAAAATTTTGAATAATTCTGCTCAAGAATTATCCGGGATGTTGGGATATAAAGAAAAAAATATTTTTTAAATATGTTAGAAGTAATGTGGTACAATATACTTATTTTAATCTGACAGGAATTAAGAGCAATTAAAATAAATAATCCAATAATATACAATCCATATTTTGGAAAATAAATTTAAGGAGTAGTTGAAATGTTAAAAGGAAAAGATATTTTAAATACTGCTCAGTTTTCACTTCAAGAATTAAATTTGATTATGAACACCGCTGTAAACTTTGAAAAAAGGGTCAAAGACGGAGAAATTATTAGAAACATGGAAGGTCAAGTAGTAGCCAGTTTATTTTTTGAACCGAGTACGAGAACCCGTCTTTCTTTTGAAACCGCGATAAACAGATTAGGTGCCAGAGTGATTACCATGGCTAATGCAGCAAGTTCTTCTGTATCTAAAGGAGAAACTTTGGCAGATACTATTAGAACGATTGATGGTTATGTAGATGTTATTATTATGCGCCATCCTATGAAAGGTTCTGCCAAGATTGCTGCTGAAAATGCTGTTCACCCAGTTATTAATGGTGGTGATGGGGCTGGACAGCATCCCACTCAAGCCCTTTTAGATCTTTATACTATTCGTAAAGAAAAGGGAGTTTTGGACGGACATACTGTAACTTTTTTAGGTGATTTAAAGAACGGAAGGACAGTACATTCTTTAGGATACTTTATGAACCTATACAAAAATAAAATGATTTTCGTTTCTCCAAAATCTTTAAAAATGCCTACTGAAATAACCGTCGAATTAAGATCATTGGGAGCAGAGATTGAAGAAACAGAAGATGTGGAAAAAGCCTTATCAGTCAGTGATATTGTTTATGTAACAAGAGTGCAAAGGGAAAGATTTAAAAATCCGGAGGATTATGAAAAGGTTAAAGGGTTATATGTTATAAATAGGGCGATGATTAGTAAAGCGAAAAAAGGTATTACTATTCTTCATCCCCTACCGAGAGTAGATGAAATATCTACTGATGTTGACGATTATGAAGGGGCTGCTTATTTTAGACAAGCTCACAACGGACTCTATGTTAGAATGGCTCTCTTATCACTGGTTACCGGAAGAGTATAAAAAACCTTTATTACTATTTTTAATATTTTAACCAAGTTTAACAATGTAAAAATCACAAACTATATATTTATCTAAAAATGAAAAAGGAAGTGATAATAGTATGAGCTTACAAATGTTAATAAATGCTATCATACTGGGAGGCTTATATGCCCTGATGGGTATAGGTTTTTCCTTGCAGTGGGGTATTAGTGGAATAATTAATTTATCTTATGGGGGAATGGTTATTTTAGGTTCTTACATTTCCCTGGAATTTTTTAATTTTTTTCATATAGATCCATTTATTAGTATGATAATGTCTGGGGCTATTCTTTTTGTAATAGGAGTTATAGTATACCGTGGACTCTTACAACCCTTTCTGAAGGGGGGAATTGTTTTTACCCTTATTTTAACTTTTGCTGTTAGATTAATAGTAGAAAATATTCTATTGAAAGTGTGGTCTGCTAATTATCGTACTATACGCCTTGCTTATGCCGGTAGCAATTTTCAATTCGGTGATGCTTATGTTCCCTTAACTAAATTTTTAACTTTTATTGTAGCAGGAATACTAATCTATTTAACTTATATTTTTATGATGAATACAAAAACCGGAAAAGGGATTCAGGCGGTTGCCTTAGACAAAGAGGGCGCACAGGCAGTAGGGATAGATGTGGAAAAAATGTATATGATTAATTTTGCCTTAGGGACTGCTTTGGCAGGGCTAACCGGGTCACTTTGGGCGAGTATTTATGCTTTTTCTCCCCACCTTTTAGGACCCATCGTAGGAAAAGTGTTTATTATCGCAATATTGGGTGGTTTAGGAAATATTTGGGGTGCTGCTGCCGGAGGTTTGCTTTTAGGGTTTGCAGAGACTGCAGGAGCGACTTTTCTTGGTTCACAATGGCAAGAAGCTATCGGTATGGTTATTATGGTTTGCGTCTTGCTCTGGAGACCTTATGGACTTATGGGAAAAAAGTTTTTCGGTTAATTTAGGAATTATTTGAAAGAGGAGGAGTTGAGATTAGGTGTTAAATAGTAAAAAAGTTAATATTTTTTTATTAATAATAGCAGTAGTTTTCTTTATCTTTTTACCGCGTTTTCTGTCAGGTTATTGGGTTCGAGTAATTACTACTATCTTTATGTATGCGGTAATTGCCCAGGGAATGAATATTATGTCCGGCTATATGGGTTACCTGCCTTTTGGCAATGCCATGTTTTTTGGGATAGGAGCTTATGTTACTGCAATCGGTATGAGTAAGGGGCTGTCTTTTTTAGTCGTTGTTCCTTTAGCTGCTGTTACTGCAATTTTATTTAGTATTTTATTAGGGATCCCGGTACTTAGGCTACGAGGTCATTATTTTGCCATTGCCACTATCGGTATGAGCGCAGCAATTTTATCAGTAGTGCAAAACACTACCGAGATAACCGGAGGGGCCATGGGAACTACTTTACCTATTATAAATAAAGCTCCGGGAGTAGTATATAATTATTTCTATTTAGCCATGTTTGCTTTAATGATAATTACTACCCTGAGTTTACATTTTATAATAAAATCAAGAATTGGCTTTGGAATTCGAAGTATAAAAGCGAATGAAGAAGCAGCAAATTCTATGGGAATTAATACTACTTATCATAAAGTAGTTGCCTGGGCTATAAGTGCTTTTTTTACCAGTATAGCCGGCGCTCTTTATGCATACTGGATGTCATTTATCGCTCCCGATGAAGTTTTTGATGTCATGATCGCTGTAAATACTATTGTTATTATGTTAATTGGAGGAGCTGGGAGTATTTTAGGTCCCATAATTGGTGCCTTTGTAATTGAACTGTTTACAGAAGTAGCCTGGAGCGCTTTTCTCGAATATCATCTTGCCGTATTAGGGATTATCATTATTATCATAGTATTTTTTGTTCCAAAAGGAGTAACTGGCACAATCGGTGATTTTGTAAAAAAGAGAAAGTTAAGAGCAGGAAAGAGGGTGAGCATTTAAGGTGGGAGAAAACAATACAATCTTAAAAATAAAAAATTTGAGTAAACATTTTGGAGCTTTAAAAGAAGTAGACGAGGTTAGCTTTGAAGTAAAAAAGGGTGAGATAGTTGGGCTAATTGGTCCTAATGGCGCTGGAAAAACCACTCTTACCAATCTTGCTACCGGTGCTTTCCCCAAAACTGAAGGAAAAGTACTTTTTAAAGATTTAGATATAAGCAATTTAAAACCTTATCAAATAGCAAGAATGGGGTTAACCCGCACCTATCAAGTAGTGAAACCTTTAATAGGAATGACTGTAGAAGAAAATGTATTGGTTGGTTCTCTTTACGGGAAAGATGATAGGAATACCGATATGAAAAATGCATCTAAAAGAGCCAAAGAAATAATAAAATTAGTGGGTTTGGAGAACAAAAAAGATTCTTTGGTAAGCGATATTACCTTGCCTGATTTAAAGAAAATGGAATTTGCCAGAGTTTTAGCTATGGAACCAGAAGTTGTATTTTTAGACGAGGTTATGGCCGGTCTAAATCCAACAGAAGTTGAAGAAGCAAGTGTTTTGGTAAAAAAAGTCAGGCAGGAAAAAGACTTAACCATAGTATATATTGAACATATTATGAAAGCAGTTATGGGAATTTCAGATAGAATTATAGTTTTACATCATGGTAGAAAGATAGTAGAAGGTACTCCTCAAGAAGTAGTGAATGATCCGGCAGTTATTGAAGCTTATTTAGGGAAAAGATATGCCAAAGGGATTAAGGAGGTAAATAATGAAGGATAATCTGTTATTGAAAGTTTCCAATCTTGATGCAGGTTATGGTGCAATTCAAGTTCTATGGGATATAAACTTGGAAGTAAAGCAGAAAGAGGTTGTATGTGTAATTGGTGCAAATGGTGCAGGGAAGAGCACTCTATTGAAGAACATCGTAGGAATTATTCCTTCTTTCAAAGGAGAAATATTTTATTCAGATAATAATATAACCAAAATGGCTTCTCCGGAAAGAATAAAAATGGGACTCGGTTTTGCTCCCGAGGGGAGACATTTATTTTTTGGATTAACCGTAGAAGACAATCTTCTAATGGGTGCTTTTCAAAGAAAATATGATAAAAGCGTAAAAGAAGATTTGGATTTTGTATACACACTCTTTAAACCGCTAAAAGGGTACAGAAAAAAACTTTCCGGGAATTTATCAGGCGGCGAACAGCAGATGTGTGCTATAGGTCGAGCTTTGATGTCTCGACCCGAATTACTTATTATTGATGAACTTTCCTTAGGATTGGCTCCGGTTGTGGTAGATGATTTAATTGATATATTAGCTAAATTAAGAAAAGAAAGAGGAATTAGCATATTATTAGTTGAACAAGATGTAAAGGTCGCTTTAGATATAGCAGATAGAGGATATGTGTTAGAAGCGGGAGCTGTTTCTATTCACGATACAACGGATAAATTAGCCAAAAATGAACATATAAAAACTGCTTATTTGGGAATAGCCTAATAATAAGACTTAGGCAGAATATCTGAAAAGTGATTCTCAGAATAATATTAAAAAAAGGGGGTGATAAATGAAAAAATAAGGAGATAGGTAATAGTTAAATATATGCAATTTTAAAATTAAAAAGGAGAAAAAAATGAAAAAAATATTAGTTTCAATAATATTGATTAGTGTTTTACTGGTTGGGTTAGTAGGAACTGCTTTTGCTTCAGATGATGTTATCAAGATTGGAGCTGCGGTTTCTTTAACTGGTAAAATGGCTTACGAAGGAAGATTGGTTAAGGATGGATATGAAGTATGGGCAGACTGGGTAAATAGTCATGGTGGTATTAATGCCGGAGGGAAAAACTATGAAGTAAAAATGGTTTACTATGATGACGAGAGCACTCCTGTACGTGGCGCAAAACTTACCGAAAAATTAATTACTCAAAATAAAGTAGACTTTTTATTTGGTCCATTTTCCAGTTCCATTACCTTTGCAACTACAGCTATTGGAGAAAAATACGGAAAGATTACTATAGCTCCTATGGCTAATGCTACCAAGGTTTACGAGAGAGGCTACAAGTATGTTTTTTCTGTTCTTCCACCTGCACCAGCATTAATGGTTCCAATTGCGCATATGGCGAAAACCTTTGATCCTCAACCAAAAACAGCGGCAGTAATTTCAGCTAATGATTTATTTCCTCTAAGCTGTGCCGAAGGATTTGTCGATTCTTTAGAAGAATTAGGATTTGAAGTCCTTCTATTTGAAAAATACCCCGCTGGTGCTACCGATGTATCTGCTTTACTTACAAAGGTAAAAGATCTGAATCCCGATATTCTCGGAGTTGCAGGTTATACAGCAGATGCATTAATGGTGATGAGGCAATGCAAGGAATTAAATATTAATCCCCAAATGTATGCTTTCTCTGTAGGAGTTATGATTCCCAGCTTTGTGGAAGAATTAGGCGCAGATGCTGAATACGCGTTTGAAGGAGAATGGTGGCTTCCTACTATGAAGGTTGAAGATAAAATATTTGGAAGTACTGCAGGTTATGTACAGGCCTGTAAAGATAAATTTGGAGAAGACTATGAAGTAGAATATCATGTATCAGGTGCAACTACCGCAGGAATATTACTTCAATTAGCAATAGAAAAAGCAGATTCTGTTGAGACTGATAAAGTTAGAGATGCTTTAGCAAGTCTTGATGTGGAGCTTTCTACCTGGCCGTCACTTGCTTTTAATGAAAAAGGTCAGAATATTAAGTGGCCGCATCCGGTAATACAAGTACAAGACGGGAAATACATTCTTGTTTACCCTGAATCTTCCCAGGAAGGTGCTCCAATTTATCCAGCTCCAGAATGGAAGGATAGATAGTATTTTTACAAAGGGGTTGTAACTAATTTACAACCCCTTTGTGTTCTATAAAAAAAACTAATTATTAGAATTTACTATTTAAGCTCACTATTATTTAAGTAGTTTAAAGTGTAGAATTATTAATTATACCGATTTTTACTATATGTCAGTACGTTAGTTTGTTTTTTAATAAGGAAAAATTATGAAGATTATTAGAAATAATAACTTATGTTATGCCTGCAAAACCTGCCAATTAGCCTGTTCCTTTCATCACACTAAATCCTTCTGGCCTGAACGAAGTAGTATAATTGTCTCTCGTAATCCTCAGGATGGAACTATTAAATGGCGTATCAAATCAACCTGCGATAAATGCATAGATGAGGAAGAACCTTTATGTGTAAAATACTGTATCTATGGAGCTCTTCAAATTTTAAACAAGAACGCCAATGAACAAGAGGTAAAAGATAATGATTAAAACAGGTGATATCAAAGGTTGTCTTGCGGGTAAGATTTTACGGATAGATTTATCCAATAAGAAGATATGGACTGAAGAAACTAAGAGTTATGCGGAGAAAACATTGGGCGGCAGGGGAATTAATTCCCTTATTATGCTCAACGAGATAGATATAGGAACAAAATGGTATGACCCTGAGAATCTTCTCTGTTTTGGTGCGGGGTCTTTAGTTGGAACAATGACTCCCGGTGCTTGCAGGGTAGATATCTCAACAATAAATGTATTTAGCGGAGGGAAAGGTTCGGCCAATGTAGGTGGTTTTTGGGGACCGGAATTGAAATACGCAGGATTTGATAACCTAATTATTGTCGGTAAATCAAAAAAACCGGTTTATTTATATATAAATGATAATAATATTGAAATCAGAGATGCCAGTTCAATATGGGGAAAAGATATTTATGAAACAGAAAATATATTACGAAAGAAAATTGGAGATGAGCATATCAAAATTGCTTGTATTGGGCCGGCAGGAGAAAACAAAGTAAGAGGTTCGGCAATCATTATAGATACAGCAAAAGCTGCCGGCGGTTCAGGAATAGGCTGTGTCATGGGAGATAAAAGGTTAAAAGCTATTGTGGTCCGGGGGCATGGAAAAATTGCAGTTGCCGAACCGCAAAAATTTATGAAGGCACTAACGAAGTGTTATCAAAAATGCAAAGAAGAACCTAATGCAGGAATGATGCGCAAAGTTCCATTTAATCTTTATTCTGATCCGGAGTGGAAAGGTTGGAATACTAATATAGTTATTAAAAATGGTCAGGATGACCAATGGGAAAAAGAAAAAAGAATTAAGTTAATGAATCCTATAACAGGTGTTCCTAATATGCAGAAAGGAACAAGAGCCTGTTATTTGTGTCCTATCGGATGCATGCCTTTTATGGAAATAGATAAAGGAAAATATAAAGACGATAAAGGTGAAGGATTTTGGATTAACACAATTATGGGACATGCCTGTCGATTTGATATTTCAGACCCTGAATCAGTGGTGGAATCATGGTTGCTTACCAATAGATTGGGATTAGATGGTGATTATGTCGCTGCCGGGCTATCCTGGATTTTTGAATTATATGAAAAAGGTATTATAACTAAAAAAGATACTGGTGGTTTAGAATTAGATTGGGGAAATAGTGATGCTTTAATAAAAATGATTAAAAAATTAGCTTACAGAGAAGGAATTGGGGATTTATTAGCTGATGGTATAGTAGAGGCGGCGAAAAAAATTGGCCGTAATTCAGAATACTATCTTATTCAGGTAAAAGGACAACCTTCAATTGAACCTTTCCGTATTCCCAAGGGCTGGGCGCTTGCCGTATCTACATCACCTATTGCGGGAAGACATTTAAGAGGAGCAACCATGGGGAGCAATAAATATGGTCCCAAACCACGGCCGGGAAATTTTAATGTAACTGATTATAAAAATCAAGCAAGTGGGGTAGTATGGCAAGGAAAAACTAAAGAGTTAGAAGATAACCTGGGTATTTGTAACTATGTGGGAACCTGGTCCGGAGCAAATTTTCTTACCATAACTGATTTTGCAGAGCTTATTAATACTGGAATGGGACTCAATTTGACCGAAGAAGAATTAATGGACTATTATGCAGCTATAGGAAGAAATCTTGAAAAAGCGTTTAATACACTTCATACTAATATGTCTCGTGAAGATGATATTCCTCCAAAGAGGTTTCGAGAAGAAGAAGTAAAGTCCGGACCTTACAAAGGCTTTAAAATTAATGAAGATAAATATAATGAGATGCTTAATGAGTTCTATGAACTTTCAGGGTGGGATAAAAAAACTGGAATGCAAACCAGAACAGGTTTGGAAAAACTTGGATTGAAAGATATCGCGAATAAGCTTGCAAAACAAAATAGATTATCTAGCAATTAAGTAATAATTTTTTAATGGAGGTATATTTTGAAAATATTGTGCCTAAATCCTAACAGTTCACAAGAAGTAACGGTAGGCATTGAAAATATCTGTAAAAATTATGCTTTACCAACTACAGAAATAGAAGTAAAATGTATTGAAGAGGCTCCGCCGGGCATAGAAAGTTATCACGATGCTGCTGTTTCTGTACAATATTTATTAGGTAAATTTGAAAAATGGAAAGAGGAGTATGATGGATTTGTAATTGCTTGCCATAGTGATATAGGAGTTGATTTACTTAGAGAATTAACTGATAAACCGGTAATAGGTATAGGAGAAGCTTCTATGCTTTTTGCTTTGCCTTTGGGACATAAGTTTAGTATACTCTCTTTAAAAAGAAAAAAAATTCCTCAGAAAGAGGATTTAGTAAAAAAATATGGATTTGAAAATAGATGTGCTTCTATTCGTGTAACCGGGTTGGGAGTTATTGCAAATTATCAAGAAAAAAAGGAAAAACTTATACAAGAAGGAGAAAAGGCAGTAAAAGAGGATAGAGCAGAAGTTTTAATCCTTGGATGTGCCGGAATGGCAGGTTTAGATAAGGAGATTGAAAAAATAGTAGGAGTACCTACTATTGATGGAATAGTTAGTGCCTTGATGATAATAGAATCACTTATCAGATACGAAGTATTAACAAGTAAAGCGGCTAAATATTTATAAATAAATTTAGAAAATTAAAGTAATGAAAAATTTTATTAATTTAATTTTTATTTGATATTTTTGACTATAAAAGCGTAAAATAAATTAAAAAATGAAATAAATTGTATGAGTATGTTTAAATTTTATTAAAGGGAAAGAGAATAAGGATTTTAAGAAATGAAGGAGTAATATTATTCGGAGGATAAATTATGAATAAGTTAGATTTGATAATTAAATCAGATATGGTATTTATAGATGGCAGATTGGTAGATAGTTATATAGGGGTGAAAGACGGAATAATTACTGCCATAAGTAAAGAAAAACTAGAGGCTGAGAAATTTATCGATGCAGAAGGAAAAATAGTTTTACCTGGAACCGTTGATCCTCATGTTCATATTAGAGCTCCGGGACATGACGAAAGAGAGACTTTTAATAGTGGTTCAAAAGATGCAGCCTTGGGCGGGGTTACCACTATAATTGAGATGCCTATTTCTGTTCCCCCTCCACACTCCCCTGAAATAGTAAAGAGAAGAATGGATGTTGCAGAAAAAGAGGTCGTGGTTGATATTGCTTTTTTTGGAGCGGCAGGAACAGATTGTCTGGATGATATTATACCTTGCGCAGAATCAGGCGTTGTGGCTTTTAAAACTTTTTTACACGAAGCTCCTCCGGGAAGAAAAGAGGAATTTATTGGGCTTACTGCACCAAATACAGGTGATCAATATGAACTTATGGAAAAAGTATCCCAGACGGGTGTAATGATCGGTTTTCATGCAGAAAACAATGATATGATAAATAAAAATATCGCACGCTTAAGAAGTGAAGGCAAAATCTCTCCAATATATCACGGGAGGTCCCGGCCGCCAGTTGTAGAGATAGAAACAACTTCTAAAATATTGCTCTTTGCGGAAAAGACCGGGGCAAAAGTTGAAATATGTCATATTACTACTCCGGAAGCAGTAGAATTAGTAAATGAAGCAAAGTGTAAAGGGGTATATGCTATTGCAGAAACATGCCCTCATTACTTATTCCTTAATGAGGATGCTCTTAATAAAGTAGGAGTGTTTGCTAAATGCAATCCTCCTTTAAGGAGTGAAGAAGAGCGACAGGGGATGTGGGAAATGGTAAACGATGGAAGTATTGATATTATCGGAAGCGATCATGCACCTTATACCAAAGAGGAGAAAGAAAGAGGCAGTAAAGATATATTTGTTCCTCCTGCGGGATTCCCCGGTTTATCTACCAGATTGCCCCTACTTTTCACTGCAGTGAAGGAAGGAAGAATGGAATTAGATAGAATGGTTGAACTTATTTGTGAAAATCCGGCAATAGTGTTTGGTCTGTATCCTAAAAAAGGGATAATCGCTCTTGATTCAGATGCAGATTTTGTAATTTTCGATCCCACCAAAAAAGACATTATTTCCAAGGATAAAATGTTTACTAAATGTAGAGATAGTGCCCTGGTATATGATGGATGGGAAGTTTACGGAAAACCGGAAAAGACTATTGTTAGAGGGAATGTCGTATTTGATGATGGAAAAATAACTGTTCCTCCGGGATACGGAGAGATTATAAAAGTATACAGAAGTTGATGATTTTTTAATAAAATTGTAGGTAATCTTTAAGGGAAAGCGAGGAAGGATAATGGATAAAATTAATTTACAGAAGTTAGAAGAACTAAATAATCAGCATGTTATAAAAGTAATAGAAGAAGCTATCCAGCTTTGTAAGCCGGCAAAAGTAGTTGTGATAACTGATTCAAAAGAAGATATCAATTACGTAAGAGAATTAGCACTCGCTATTGGCGAAGAAAAAAAATTAAAGATGGAAGGCCATACTATTCACTTTGACGGTTATTATGATCAAGGCAGAGATAAAGCTAATACCAAATATTTGTTGTCTAAAGGTGTAGGTTGGGGAATAAAAATAAATTCAATAGAAAAGGAAAAAGGACTAAAAGAAATATACTCTTATCTTAATGGAAGTATGGCTGGAAAAGAGATGTTAGTGAGATTCTTTTCTCTTGGTCCAACTAATTCTATATTTTCCCTTAAGGCCTTACAGATTACCGATTCTGCTTATGTAGCCCATAGCGAGGATCTTCTTTACCGTCAAGGGTATGAAGAATTTAAAAAGCTTAACGGTTCTTCCGATTTCTTTTTCTTCCTCCACTCTGCCGGAAGATTAGAAAATGGGGTTAGCGTAGATATAGATAAACGGAGGATTTATATTGACCTCAAAGAAAACAGAGTTTATTCGGTTAATAATCAATATGCTGGTAACTCTTTAGGATTAAAGAAATTGGCTTTCAGGCTGGCTATTAATAAAGCTCAGAATGAAGGATGGCTGGCAGAGCATATGTTTATAATGGGTGTTCATGGTCCGAATGGACGAATTACTTATTTCATCGGGGACTATCCCAGTGCTTGTGGTAAGACCAGTACTGCTATGATTCCTGGCCAAACCGTGGTTGGTGATGATATTGCCTATCTTAAAAAAATTGGCGGGGTAATAAGGGCAGTAAATATGGAATCAGGTATATTTGGCATCATTCATAGTGTAAATTCGGAAAATGATCCAGTAATTTATCAAGCGTTAACTACACCGGGTGAAATTATTTTCTCTAATGTATTGATTAATAATAGAGCCCCTTACTGGGAAGGAATGAAAAAAGATATCCCGGATAAAGGGGTTAATTTTTCAGGAGAGTGGTTCGAAGGGAAAAAAGACAACCAGGGTAAGGAAACTCCTTGTTCTCATAAGAACGCAAGATACACCCTCAGATTAAGTGAACTGAAAAATATTGATTCCAGGGCAAATGATCCTGGTGGAGTACCGGTAAAAGCTATTTTCTATGGAGGGAGAGATTCTGATACTACCATACCTATAGTAGAATCACTTACCTGGGCACATGGTGTTTTTCTGGGGGCTACAGTCGAATCTGAAACCACTGCCGCAACACTTGGTGCCCGAGGGGTGAGGAAACACAATCCGATGGCTAACCTTGATTTTATTTCGGTGCCGTTGGGAACTTATATAGAAAATCATCTAAAATTTACTAAAGATCTTAAAGTAATTCCCAAAATCTATGCTACTAATTATTTTTTAAAGGAAGAAGCCGGTGAATATTTAAATGGGAAAATGGATAAAAGAGTATGGCTTCTCTGGGCTGAAGGAAGAGTTTATGGTGAATACGAAGCCATTGAAACCTCGGTTGGTTTAATACCAAAATATGAAGATTTAAAAAAATTGTTTATTCGTGAGTTGAATAAAGATTATACTCGGGTTGAATATATACAGCAATTTTCTTTAAGAGTTACCAAGTATCTGGAGAAAATGGAAAGGATGAGTAAGATATTTGAAAATATTAAAATGCCTACTGCTTTTACTGGAGAGTTAAAAACACAAACCGAAAGATTGAAAGAAACCAGGGAAAAATTTGAAGAGGATGTAATTTCTCCTTTTAAGTTTTAGATATATAAAATAAATCAATAATAGATTTTGATATTTAAAAAACAACTACAGAAAAATAAATTTAAATAAAAGAGGTCGGAGAAATCCGCCCCCTTCAAGAACTAACTTCTCATCTTTACTTTTATCTTCATATTATATTACTTCTAATTATTTCTAAAAATATTTAAAATTTATTAAACAAGAAGGTAATATTTAAATGTTTAAAAATGCTATCGTAAGAAGACCAGGTCATTCATTGGTAAATGGCATAACATCAACTCCTGAGTTGGGAAAACCGGATTATGGATTAACTATAAAACAACATGACGCCTATATCGGGGCTTTGAGATTTTGTGGAGTTGAAGTAACTGTATTACAAGCAGATGAAAGATTTCCCGATTCTTGTTTTGTTGAAGATGTAGCAGTTTGTACTAAAAAATTTGCAGTGATAACAAATCCGGGAGCATCGTCAAGAAAAGGGGAAGAGAAAGTAATAATAGAAGTGATTAAAAAATTTTATAATAACCTTGAATATATAAAAGAACCCGGAACTCTTGAGGGTGGAGATGTAATGATGGTAAAGGATCATTTTTATATTGGGCTTTCAAAGCGGACCAACAAAGAAGGGGCGAAAAAACTGATAAAAACTTTAGAAAAATATGGAATGTTAGGTTCGATTGTAGAAATGTCAGAAATGCTTCATCTAAAAAGCGGTTTATCGTATTTAGAGGATAATGTTCTTCTTGTTACGAGTGAATTTATAAATAATTTAGAATTTAAAAAGTTTAATAAAATAATAATTAATAAAGACGAAACATATTCAGCTAATTGTATCAGAGTAAACGATTATGTATTAGTGCCGGCAGGTTATCCTAAAACCAAGAAAAAAATTGAAACCGCTGGTTTTAAGACAATTGTAGTTGACACATCCGAGTATAGAAAGGTTAACGGAGGCCTTAGTTGTTTATCCTTGAGATTTTGAACTAAATGTCAAAATAATAGCGTAGATATTATAGGACTTATTGAAAAACATCATACAAAAATACCTTTAATAGGATACTTCTTATTGTTTGCTTATTGTAAAAATAAGGTCGGAGAAATCCGACGCCCCCTACGAGAACTAACTACCCATCTTCAGTTTTATCCTTAAATTATACTACTTCTAATTACTTCCAAAAAATATTTTAAATTATTTTTAAAAAAAAGAAGGATTTTTAAAAGTTATGTCGTATATAAGAATAATTGATATAATTCTGTATTATGAATAATCATTACCATAATACGGAAAACTAAAAAAGAGAATAATGATACCGGTTAATTTAAAGAATAGAAGTCTAATTACTTGGAAAGATTTCAGCAATAATGATATTTTATACCTTAAAAAAAGAGGTAACAGATGAGGTATTTAGAAGTAAATATTCGGTAGTTTTCGATGAAGCTAAAAATCGTATACATACTATAAAAGCAGTGATGTTAGCTACCATAGGAAATTAAAAAATAATTTTAAAATTAAAGGAGACACAACCATATGACCAAATTCATTTCAATTAAAACTACTTTGCCAGGTCCAAAATCCCAAGAAATAGCCAAAAAAAGAGAAAGATATATCGCCAAACCTATGGGCAGTTCCCTCTCTCCCTGTTATATCGCCCATGGCGAGGGAGCTCTAGTTACTGATGTAGATGGTAATCAATTTATCGACCTTACCGGGGGATGGGGATGTCTGGCTGTAGGGCATACCCACAAAAAAGTGGTAGCTGCAGTTAAGGACCAAATTGATAAATATTTACATACCGATTTCACCGCCGTCCCTTATGAATCTCTGGTAGAACTAGCCGAGAGACTGGTAAACTTGGCTCCCGGAAGCACTCCCAAAGCAGCCGCTTTTTTCAACTCCGGTGCAGAAGCGATAGAGAATGCGGTAAAGATTGCCCGGGCTCATAGTAAAAGACCGGCTATCATTGTCTTTGAAAATGCCTTCCATGGCCGAACTCTTCTAACTATGACCATGACCCATAAGGCTATGCCCTACAAATACCGTTTTGGACCCTTTGCCCCCGAGATATACCGACTACCTTTCCCCAGTCTCTCTCATCCTATGGCTAATGAAGATTTTGAAAAAATACTGTTAAATACTGTAATCCCTGATTCTGTTGCCGCTATAGTGATTGAACCTATCCAGGGAGAAGGAGGATTTAATGTCCCCCAGAAGGGTTTTTTAGAATACTTAAGAAAGCTTACCGATAAATACGGTATGCTACTTATTACCGATGAGATTCAGAGTGGTATAGGTCGAACCGGAAAGTTTTTTGCCATAGAAAATTGGGATATAGAACCGGACATTATCTGTCTGGCCAAATCTTTAGCTGCCGGTCTACCCCTTTCGGCAGTAATTGCTAAAAAGGGGATTACCGATACCCTCCCCGGAGGATGTATCGGGGGAACTTACGTAGGTAACCCGGTAGCCTGTAGAGCAGCTCTTGAGGTGATAAATATTATTGAAGAAGAGCACCTCTTAGACAGAGCTCTAAAGATCGGAGAAAGGCTAAAAGAACGCTTCCTTCAAATGAAAGACAAGTACCCACTAATAGGAGAGATCCGGGGCATAGGGGCGATGAGGGCTATAGAATTAGTAAAAGACCGGAAGACCAAAGAACCTGCTGCCCAGGAAACAGCCCAGATTGTTCAAGAATGTATAAAGAACGGAGTATTTATTGCCACTGCCGGAATCAATAAAAACCTTCTTAGGATGTTAGTCTCACTCGAGATTACCGATGAGCAATTAGATGAGGCTTTAGATGTATTGGAGAAGGCAATAGCTAAAGTTTAATAAAAAATTAAAAAAATAAATAAAAAAAGAGGTGTTTTAAAAAATATGTCGAAATTAGTACATATTCATATGAAAGGAGGAAATTATTTTAAGTAAAAAATGAAGTAGTAAGAATATTTTTTCATTTCTAAAACAAAAAGGAGGTTTACGAAAAAATGTTGAAAGAAAGTAAAGGGAGAAAAATATTATCTCTCTCAAAAGTCTCAGTACTAATCATTGCTATTATTTTAGTATTGAGTGTAATTGGATCTGTACAGGCAAAAGAGTTAGTTTTTAAATTAGGTCAGGTATTACCTGCAGAACATAGTTGGGGTATTTGTAGCTCGGGATTTGCTGAAGAAGTTACCAAAAGAACTGAAGGACGAGTTACTATCGAAGTTTACCATAATGCTCAATTGGGCAATGAAAAAGACATGGTTGAAGGTTTGCAATTGGGTACTTTACAAATGGGATTGATTGGGGGCGGTTCTTTCCAGGACTTAGAACCCAAAATGGGTATCGCTAATCTACCTTATGCATGGGAAGATCATTTTCATGCCTATCGAGCTTTTGACGGAGAGCTTGGCGATAAATTATTAGGTCTTCTTGCTGAAAAAGGTATAGTTGGATTATCCTGGTGGGAAAATGGTTTCCGAAACATTACTAACAATAAGAGATCTATTAACACACCAGAGGATTTAAAAGGATTAAAATTAAGAGTAACTCCTATTAAAATGCGTTTAGATACCTTTAATGCACTAGAAGCTCTTCCTGTACCTATGCCTTTTTCTGAACTCTATTCCGCACTCCAACAGGGCGTAGTAGATGGTCAGGAAAATCCTTTGGCAATTATTTATAGTAATCATTTTTATGAAGTACAAAAATATTTATCCATGACCGGTCATATCTGGGGGACTGCAATCTTGGTTATTTCTGAGAAAGATTGGAATAAAGTTTCCCCGGAGGATAAGGTAATTATTGAAGAAACTGCAAAAAAATGGGCTGATGAACAAAGAAAAATGATTAGAGACGCGGAGGATGATTTAAAATCAAAACTTGCAGAAAAAGGGATGATTATTAATGAAGTAGACAAAGCTCCATTTATTGCAAAAGTCCAACCAGTATGGGTAGAATATGAAGAAACCTTTGGAAAAGACTTCATTGAGTTAATAGATAAATATAGGAAATAAAAATAAAAAGATCTAAGGGTACCTATAATTCTCCTTTTGTGAATTGTAGGTATCCTTGTTTAACATTTTGTAGCGTTAAAATATATTTTTTAATTACACCTCTTTACTAATTTATAATCTAATAGGTGAGAAAAAATTGAACAATCAAGAAATATTAATAAGAGATTTATCAAAGATTATTCCCGAAAAAATATATGATTTTAAAAGGAAAACGATTTTTTCTCCTTTAGTTACCGGTAATAATAATTTAATGTTTGCTTTAGTAGAAGGGCAATATTTAGCGAAAAGTCAGAATCATATCCATCCAGGGGATGAAGTAACCTTAACTCTGTCTGGAAAAGCTGAGATTACTATTAATAATGAAAAATATACCATATTACCTCAGACTGCAATTCGGGTTCCTCCCGGGCAAATTCACCCATTAGTTGTGACCAGTAAAGGAATATGGATTGCCCTTGCTGCTTATTGTGATAATTGTTCGTTATTAAAGGAAAATAGTAAAAAGATTATTAAAAATGGTAAATCCAATATAATAAAAAATACTTCCAGAGTCAAATTTCAAAATAAAAATAATTTAAAGATAAAAAATATATTTTCACCTTATATAACGGACGTAGGATATCTTAATCTTTCTATAATAAATGGTCACTACGTTAATAATGGCGATAGTCAGAAATATTGTAATCTTGGCGAAAATATATTCCTAACCCTAAGCGGTGCAGTTGAAGTAGAAACTAAAACAAAAAAATTTCTGTTATCTCCTGAAAGAGCTATTCTAATTAGCTCAGAACAAGATATTTCATTGAGGGTCATTAGCAAGGAACCATGGGTCGGGATAAATATTTCTTGTAAAAATTGTCCTCTTTTACAAATAAAGACGAATAGAAAAAATAAATTAAGTTATTAAGGAAAAACAAATATGAAAGAATTTTTACCAATAAAATTTCTAAATTTCATCATTGTAGCTATGTTTAGCTGTATGTCTATAGCGGTTTTTATTCAAATAATTTTTCGTTATCTTTTACATCAACCTATTTATTGGTCTGAGGAATTCCCCCGATTTATTCTTATCTGGCTTACTTTTCTTGGTTCAGCTATAGCAATGAAAAATCGTTCTCACCTGAGTATATCATTATTAACTAATCGATTATCTGTAAAAAAAAGAATATCGGTTCAATTTTTCGCAAATTTATTATCTTTATTATTTATTTTAATTTTAGTATGGGGAGGGATAATTATTACTATTTTAACTATGCCCAATCGAACAGCAGCTCTTCAAATGCCTACCGGATTAGTTTACCTTGCAGTACCGGTAGGGGGGATAATAATGATTATCTATCTCTTGAAAAATACCATAGAGTTATTTAAAGAAAATAATAATAAAGCAAAAGGCAAGGAGGAAGAAAAATGTTAATTTTAACCATAGCGCTTCTATTTTTTATCTCGATTAATATTCCCCTTGCTATATCTATTGGCTTATCTTCGCTAATATATATATTGCTAACCCAGACAATACCTCTTACTCTTATTGCTCAACGTATGGTAGCCGGAGTTGACTCTTTTCCTCTTTTGGCTATACCCTTTTTTCTTTTTGCAGGAAGTCTTATGGCAGAAGCAAAAATTACGCCGCGCATTATGCAATTAGCTAATTCTTTCGTAGGAAAAATCAAAGGCGGCCTGGCAATGGTAATGGTTTCATCCTGTATGTTATTTGGGGCAATATCTGGTTCAGGGGTTGCCGATGTAGTCGCTATCGGTTCTATTCTATTACCGGCTATGAAAAAAAGTGGTTATAAACCCGAGTTTAGCGTCTCCCTTTTAGGATGCTCCGGGGCTCTGGCCACAATAATACCTCCTAGTGTAGTCATGGTTATATTGGGAGTAACTACAGGAACATCTATTGGTAAACTCTTTTTAGGAGGAATAATTCCTGGGATTATTACTGGTTTTTCTTTAATGATCTTAGCTTATTTTTTTTCTATTAAAAGAGAAGATAAACAAGAAAAAGCTTTTTCTTTAAGGAAAATTTTATATGCGTTTAAAGACGCTTTTTTATCACTCATGATGCCTTTAATAATTATCGGAGGAATCCTTACAGGCGTTTTTACTCCAACCGAAGCTGCAATAGCAGCAGTAGCTTATGCACTTTTTCTGGGTATTTTTATTTACCGAACTATTAAGATAAAACAATTACCGGGGATGATTCTTTCTACTGTAGAAACAAGTGCTACAATTTTATTTATTATTGCCTCTGCCTCTATTTTTGGATGGGTTCTAGCAGCCGAACAAATTCCTCAGCATTTTGCAAACGGACTCTTTTCTTTAACTAATAATTATTTTTTGGTCATTTTTCTTATTAATATAATGCTTCTTATTTTGGGCATGTTTATGGAAACCATAGCAATAATAATCATTGTAGTTCCGGTTCTAATGCCGGTGATTACTTCTTTAGGAATGGACCCTGTTCACTTTGGGGTTATGCTTGCGGTTAATCTAGCTATTGGCGCTAATACTCCTCCTGTAGGTGTAGATCTTTTAGCTGCCTGTCGTATAGGTGGAGTTAATCTTGAAGGAACGCTTAAATATGTCGCTTCATTTGTCGGGGTTATGGTAATTGCTTTAATTCTTATTGTTTTATTTCCCTCACTTGTGTTGTTTGTGCCTAATTATTTTATACCCGGTTAAATTAAAATAAAAGAATGTGATATAAATTATATACAATATTAATATAATAGATAGTAAACTAGATAAGGAGAATTAAAGAAAAAGTGATGAAAATTAAAGATATTTTTTCTAAGAAAGCAAAAGAAATATCTTATCCCAAAATTAGAGAAATATTCGATAGGGCAAGTAAGTTTCGGGATGTAATAAATTTAGGAATTGGGGACCCTGATTTCGACACTGATAATAGAATTATTAACAAAACATTTGAATTGATAAAAGAAAAAAAATCTACCCACTATACTCCAGTTCCTGGGTATAAAGAATTACGAGAAGCCATTGCTTCAAAATATGGAAATGAAAATAAATTTGAAGTTACTTATGAAGAAGTTATTGTTACTCATGGAGCACAATATGCGTTAATGGTAACGATGCTTACTCTGCTTAATCCCGGGGATGAAATTTTAATACCCGATCCTTATTATCCAAGTTATCCCTCGCAAGTATTTTTGGCTGGGGCTGCTCCGGTTTTTATACCGGTATTTGAAAAAGATGGCTTTAAAGTAAAGGGTGGGAATATTGAAAAGAAGATTACTGAAAAAACTAAATTACTTATTATAAATAGCCCCAATAACCCTACTGGAGCAGTTTTAGGAAGAGAAGACTTGCAAGAAATATCTAAAATAGCTATAAAAAATGATTTACTAGTAATTTCTGATGAGGCCTATGAGACAATGGTTTATGATAATAAAAAACATTTTTGTATTGCTAATTTTCCGGGAATGAGAGAAAGAACGATAACTATTAATAGTTTTTCTAAAAGATATGCTATGACTGGTTGGCGGGTTGGATATGCAGTTGCCGCAAAGGAAATCATTGCGAATATGATGAAGATAAGTGGATATAATTTAAGTTGTCCCTGTTCAGTTTCTCAGCAAGCTGCAATAGCTGCACTGGATAGTTCACCAGGAATAATTGAAAAATTGAAATTTGAATATGAAAGAAGGAGAGACTTTATTGTTGCAGAATTAAATAAAATAAAAGGAATTTCCTGTATAAAACCGGAAGGTGCTTTTTACGTTTTTGCAAACATAAAAAGGACGAGAAAATCTTCAGAAGAAATATATGATGAATTATTAACTGAAGGAAGAGTGGTAGTTATCCCCGGTTCCGCCTTTGGCAAACAAGGAGAAGGTTATATTAGAATTGCCTATACGCTTCCTATAGATAGATTAAGAGAAGCTGTAAAAAGAATAAGAAAAGTTATCGAAAGAGAATAAAGTTATAGTTATTTTTAAGATAACTGTAAATATTATTTGAAATTAGTAAAACAATTGTAGTACAGAAAGGAGAAATTTATAATAGGTAAAAAAGATTATTATATAAAGTCGGTTATTAAATCCTTAAATATTTTAAATTTATTTTCTGAATCAAGATGTGAATTATCCGTATCTGAAATAAGCAAAGCATTGGATTTAGGCATTAGCACAACTTACCGATTGCTTGGTACATTAAAATATAAAAATTATATTGAACAGAATCCTCTAAATTTAAAATATAAACTAGGTTATGAATTTCTAAATAAGGCTTTTTTAGTTTCTAATGATGAAGCAAATATTGTAAAAAAATCGATGCCCTATTTAGAGAATTTACGTGATTTTACCAAAGAAAGTATTAGCTTGGCAGTTTTAAATGGCAGAGATATAGTTTATATCGCTAAAGCAGATAGTTATGAAGTTTTAAGAACGAATATTGAAATAGGTAAAAAATTTCCTGCTTATAAAACCGCATTAGGAAAAATGTTATTAGCATACCTTTCGCCAGAGCAATTTAATCGCCTATTTGATAAAGATAAACTTCTTATTAGCGATCCTTGTTTTAACTTAAACATTTCTGAGTTTAAACAATATTTGAAAAAAGCAAGAGAAGAAGGAATTGCTTTTGATGATGAAGAAGCTACTCCCGGGATAAGATGTATAGCTGCACCTATAGTAGATGCAACTGGTGAAGTATCGACAGCGATAAGTATTAGTGGCCCTACAATACGTTTTACTTTAGAGAAAATAGATTTATGTAAGAGAGAACTCGTTAAAGTTGCCAGAGGAATATCTTTTAAAAGCATATAGAAAAAGCATGTAGAAGAATTATCTTCTTATCCCCCCCCTTGATAAGTATTCCCAGTATTAGTTTTTTTAAAGAGAATCCACAAACTAACCACATCACTCAAATCATCTGCATGAGTCATTATTAATTTTGTAAAGAGTGAGTCTACCTGTCTATTTAAAAAAAATTAATAAATATTTTAAAAAAAGAAGGATTTTTTAAACATAGTGTGGTATATTAGAAATAGTAAATTGGGTCACCCAGTAACCCACTTTCCAAATTAAAAGAGGTAAATATGGAATTTAAGGAAATTACTCCTGTCCGTTTATACGAGAGCGCAATAGAACAAATTATAGGTTTGGTCAAGAGAAGCGAACTAAAACCCGGGGATAAACTTCCTTCGGAGAGAGAACTGGCTGAAAAATTATCTATCAGTAGAAATTCCTTACGAGAGGCTTTTCGAGTTTTAGAATCAAGAGGCCTAATCAAAAGTAAGCCTGGCGGAGGAAGATATATTCGAGAGATAAGAAAAAATGGCTATAGCAATACAGAAAATATTATCTCAAGTTTAGAAAAATCTTCCATTTTGGAACTTTTAGAAGCGAGAGAGATTTTTGAGGTGAAAATTGCTAAAATTGCTGCCCAGAGAGCCACTATTGAAGATACAAAATTAATTGAACAAGTCTTAAATAAAATAAACGAGGAAGAAGAACTAAAATATGGTAAAGAAACAGAATCAGATACTGAGTTTCATTTAGCCATAGCTAAAGCATCTCATAATTTTGTTTTTACCAATATAATACGGTTACATTTGGATTTATTAAAAGGGACCCGAGAAAGGACTCAGAAAATTCCCGGAAGGCGGGAGGAACGATGGCGCGAACACCAGGCAATATTGCAGGCTATTAAAAAACATGATGCTAAAAAAGCCGGAGAAGCTATGTTGAAACATTTGAGAAATGTAAAAGAAGTTTTGCTGAAAATATAAAATCAGATCGAAAAATATATTAAGAATTGGAAAAAGTAGAACAAAAATTAGGATATTCAAAGAGTATTATTAGTAAAAGCGAGGAGATTACACTATGAAAGAGATAAGAGTTCTATCACCCGTAGGTATGTTGGGATATGGTTTCCCAGCAGAATCTTTTCAGAAAGGTTTAGAAAAGAAACCTCATGTTATTGCTGCCGATGCCGGTTCTACTGATGCTGGTCCCCATAAGTTAGGAGCAGGAGTGGGTATTGTAAGTAAAGAAGCAACCAAAAAAGACCTTACTTTAATGTTGACAGCGGGTTGTGAACATAAAATTCCGGTTATTATCGGTTCTGCCGGAGGTTCCGGGGGCCGAAGTCCATCTTAATTGGACCTCAGAAATAGTAAAAGAAATTGCCAAAGAGAAAAACCTACACTTTAAGATGGCCTTGATTCATGCCGAAGTTGAAAAAGATTATCTTCAAAAAAAGTTGGCTCAAGGGAAGATAAAACTTTTAGGTCCTGTCCCTAAATTAACTTCTAAAGATATAGAGGAAGCTACTCGAATTGTGGCGGTAATGGGTACACACTCTCATATAAAAGCCTTGGAGATGGGGGCAGAGGTTATTATTGCCGGCCGTTCCAACGACCCAGCTATGTTTGCAGCTCTACCCATTAAGGAAGGGTATGACCCCGGACTGGCTTTGCATATGGGAAAGATTTTAGAATGTGGAGCTATGGCCTCCACTCCCGGGACTACCTCTGATTGTATGATGGCATATTTAAGAGAGGATTATTTTATAGTAGAACCGACTAATCCCCTGCGAAAATGTATCCCCAGCACGGTAGCTGCCCACACTCTATACGAAAAATCAAGCCCCTTACATATTATTGGTCCGGAAGGAGTAGTTGATGTTACCGGATGTAAATTCGAACAGTATAGTGAAAGAGCAGTAAAAGTATCGGGCTCCAAACTAAAGAAGAGTGAAACCATTAATATAAAATTAGAAGGGGCAAGTAAAGTAGCTTATCGGACTATATGTATCGCCGGTTTAAGAGATCCAATTATGATTAAACAGATTGATGAATGTGAAAAACATGTCCGCGATACCGTACTTACTTACTTTAGTAATATTTCTCCGGAAGATTATAGCCTAATCTTTCATATCTACGGGAAGAACGGAGTAATGGGAGAGTTAGAGCCTCGAAAAGAGGTTGCCTCTCATGAACTTTGTCTTATTTTGGAAGTCGTAGCCAAAGACCAGGAGCTGGCTAATACTATTTGTGCTTTTGCCCGTTCTACCTTAATGCATTATTCTTATAAAGGGCGTATTGCCACTGCCGGTAATTTAGCTTTTCCTTATGCTCCTTCAGATATACCTACCGGAGCGGTATATAGATTTAATATTCATCACTTGGTAGAAGTCGATGACCCCGACGAACTTTTTTCCATAGAAATGATAGAAGTTTAAAATAATAAAAAGTTTTAAAAGGAGAATATATAAATGACTAAAGAAGTTTCGATTATAGATTTAGTAAAAGTAATCAGAAGTAAAAATGCCGGTCCCTTTGAGTTGACCTTTGATATAATTTTTAAAGATAAGGAAACTTACGAAAAAGTTAAGAAAACCAAAGTAATTACCAAAGAATTTATTGCCAAACTCTACCATGTTCCTATTGAAAAAGTTCTTTATTTTGTAGAGTTTGACCCAGCTAATGCTATAAAAGCAACTATTGTAAGACCGGTTGATTCGGGGAGTATCGGGGAGACCGATGTTTATGGAGCTCAGCAACACGCCCCTCTTTTAGATATCAAAATACCTTTTGAGGGATAAGGAGGAAAAAATGAGAGAAGATCTATTAAAATTTATTCCGGAATATAATTTAATCAAAGACTCAGATTTAAAGGAAAAGGTTTTGAAAGTCTGGGAGATTGCTCTTAAAGCGGGAAATTGGGAAGTAAAAGACCTACAGAGAATGCCTTTTACTTTATTAATTGAACCTTGCCCGTGTAATATGATTGAGCATATTAGGGGAGTAGTAAATGTTTCTGTGAATGCTGCGGAGGCTCTTCGAGGTGTCTATGAAGATAAAGTGAAAATAAATGAAGATTATCTTGTTGCCGGAGCATTACTTCACGATATTGGAAAATTAGTAGAATATAATGAGGAAAATGGAAAATTTGTTCAAAGCAATTTGGGGAAATTAGTTCGTCACCCCATATCAGGGGTGGGTCTTTGTTATAGTCAGGGCATTCCTGAAGAAGTAATGCATATTATTGCTTCCCATTCCTGGGAGGGAGATCGTTCCAAGAGAACTCCGGAAGCTATTATTGTTCATCATGCTGATTTTACCAATTTCGAACAGTTTAAATAAACAAACACAGATTACACAGATTAAAGAGGATGATTACACAGATCATAACAAATTATTCTGATTATTTATAATTGTTCTTCCTAATCTGCGTAATCATATATAAAAGGAGGGTAAAGATGGGTAAGACTTTTGCAGAGAAGATATTAGCCCTTAAATCGGGCAAAGAAAGTGTAATTACCGGAGAAATTGTGATCGTTTCCCCGGATGTAGTAATGTCACACGATAATACCGCCGCTATAGCAAAAAAATTTAAACAGATTGGAATTAATAAAGTAAAACATCCCGAGAAGATAGTAATTCCCCTTGATCATTGTATTCCGGCAGCAACAGAAAAATACGCTACCAATCATAAAGAGATAAGAGAGTTTGTCCGGGAGCAGAAAATTGAGAATTTTTATGATATTAATACTGGAGTATGTCATCAAATTTTACCGGAAAAAGGTCATGTGCTTCCAGGAAGTCTAATTTTAGGAGCAGATTCCCATACTACAACCTATGGGGCATTTGGTGCTTTTTCAACCGGGATTGGGAGAAGCGAGGTTGCATCCATTTGGGCTACAGATGAAATCTGGCTTAGAGTTCCGGAGACCATCAAAATAAATATTGAGGGAGATATGCCTTCCGGAGTATACCCCAAAGATATTATTCTTAATATTATTGGAGATTTAGGGGCAGATGGAGCGCTGTATAAAGCGGTAGAGTTTAGTGGAAAAGTAATTAGAGAAATGAGTGTTGGGGGGAGAATGACCTTATGTAATATGGCGGTGGAAATGGGGGCTAAGATTGGCTATGTAGAACCGGATGAAAAAACCATGCAATGGCTTGCTCCGAGAACTAATAAAAAATATGAAATAATAAAATCAGATACGGATGCCAACTTTGAGAAGATTATCAATTACGATATAAATAATTTAGAACCTCAAGTTGCCTGTCCCCATACTGTAGATAATGTGAAACCTGTCTCAAGGGTAGCGAGGACCAAGATTAATCAGGCATTTATTGGAACCTGCACCAACGGAAGGATAGAAGATTTAATAATTGCCAGTAAAATTCTTCGTGGTAAAAAGATCTCTAGCGGAGTTAGACTTTTAGTTTTCCCTGCCTCAATGGAAATCTTTGCCCAGGCGATGGAATTAGGAATTCTTCAGGAATTAGTTAAAAGTGGTGCGGTAATAATGAATCCGGGATGCGGTCCCTGTTTGGGAGCCCATGAAGGGGCGTTAGCCCCGGGAGAGGTTTGTTTGAGTACTGCTAATAG
>Ga0255384_10020_pt1 | contig 29699 bp, 29 predicted proteins | sample ANMaggSeSYBR01F7_FD_182106 | JGI IMG/M metagenome (GOLD analysis project Ga0255384, IMG submission 182106) | Sediment cell enrichment communities from methane seep in Santa Monica Basin, California, United Staets - ANME aggregate JGI... | ecosystem: Environmental > Aquatic > Marine > Cold seeps >... | reverse complement strand
TGAATAATGCTAATGACAGCGGACCTTTTTCGCCTGAGCGAACCGGCTCCCTCCCTAATAAGGCCTTAATTCAACTATGTTATTCTGGTAAACATTCAGAAAAAGAATTATATAAGCTTATTACTCATAAAGGCGGACTTGTCTCTTATTTAGGCGTCAATGATGCGAGAGAAGCAATAAAGAAAATTGAGCAAGGAGACAATTATGCCAAACTTATTTTTGAGGCGATGTGTTATCAAATCGCCAAAGAAATTGGGGCAATGGCTACAGTATTAAAAGGAAAAGTTGAGGCAATTATTCTTACCGGCGGAATATCTTATAGTGAAATTTTAGTAAAAGAAATAAAAGATCGAGCAGGCTGGATAGCTCCAGTTGTAGTTCATCCTGGAGAAGAAGAGATGAAGGCATTAGCCCAAGCAGTGATAAGAGTAATAAATGGGGTAGAAAAAGTAAAAACATACTCCTAAAATCAAATTTAATCTGTGTAATCAATATAAAGAAATTATATCAAGGAGGTTCGAAAATGATAAAAAGTTTTAAAGAATTATTTGCAAATTTAAAAACTAAAGGAAGAGAAAAAATTATTGTTGCCGGCGGAGAAGATATCGAAACCTTGAAAGCCTTAAAAGATTGTTACAATTATGGATTCGGAGAAGGAATTCTGGTGGGAAATAAGGTGGAGATAGAGAAATCCACCTCTATATTAGGCGAGAGTGATTTTGTAAAAGAGATTATCGGGGCAAAAAATGATGAAGATAAAGCCCGAAAGGCAGTAGAAAAAGTAAAAGAAGGAGGAACACTCCTTAAAGGGAAGATAAAAACAGCTACCCTTTTAAAGGCAGTGTTAAACAAAGAATGGGGCTTGAGGACAGGCAAAATTATTAGTGATGTTTTTATTTTTGAGGATAAAAGAGGAAAAAATCCTAAACTGGTTTTAATGAGTGATGGGGGAGTAAATCTTAGTCCGGACGTAAAGACTTTGGTCTCAATCATAGAAAATGCTGTAGAAGTTGCCCATAAATTGGGGATAGAAATTCCCAAGGTCGCTCTTTTAGCTGCAGTAGAGACTATAAATCCCGACATGGAGGAGACCATCAAGGCAGGAATGATTTCCAAAATGAATGAAAGAAAACAGATTACCGGTTGTATAATCGATGGGCCGCTGGCTTTAGATAATGCTATTTCAGAATTTGCTGCCGAGAAAAAAGGAATTATATCACCAGTGGCGGGTAGAGCGGATATTTTAATTGTTCCCGATATTGCCGCCGGAAATATCTTTGGAAAAGCGCTTACCTATTATGCCAATTACCAGGTAGGGCATACATTAGTGGGCACCAAAGCTCCGGTAATAATACCTTCCCGAGCAGATAAAAGCGATGTGAAATTAAATTGCATCGCTGTCTCTATCTTGTGCAGTAAATAAGGAGGAAATCTTTATGAAATCCTATAAAAAAGAATTATGGTTTAATGCCCCGGAAAGGGTAGCTTTTATCAATATTACTAGTCAAGTAGAAGATGCTTTATACGAAAGTGGAATAAAAGAAGGACTATGTCTGATTAATGCTATGCACATCACTGCCTCAGTTTTTATTAATGACAATGAAAGAGGCCTTCATGAGGATTACCAAAGATGGCTGGAAGAACTTGCTCCTCATGAACCAATTTCCCAGTACCTTCATAATAGAACAGGTGAAGATAACGGAGATGCCCATCTGAAACGACAGATAATGGGTCGAGAAGTAGTGGTAGCGGTTACCGAGGGCAGATTAGATTTCGGACCATGGGAACAGATATTTTACGGAGAATTTGATGGTCGAAGACGCAAAAGAGTATTGGTAAAAATTATCGGAGAATAAAAATACGCCAGAAGATTGTTCTCTGGCGTATTTTATGATAAGAAATTATTTTTCCTGATTGGGATGTTTTATGTTTTTCCCATTTAATATAAATACTACTTCCTCACTTATATTGGTGGCTAAATCGGCAATTCTTTCTAAATGACGGCCAACTAAAATTAATTCTATCGCTCTTTTTATAGTTCTGGGGTCCTCTATCATATAAGTTAAAAGTTCTCTAAATATTTGGTCATTTAAATCATCAACTAAATTATCTCTTCCCCCGATTTTTTTAGCCAGAAGAGAATCTTTATTTACAAGAGAATCTATCGAAGTCCTCACCATCCCTTGAGCCAATTCTGCCATTCGGGGGATATCAATCAAGGGTTTAAGTAAGGGTTGTTTTAATAATTCTAAGGTCCTTTGAGAAATATTTACCGCCTGGTCTGCTATTCTTTCCAAGTGACTAACAATTTTCATAGCAGAAGTAATAAATCTTAAATCAACGGCCATAGGCTGTTTCAAAGCCAAAAGTTTTAAACATTGATTATTTATTTCTATCTCCAAAAAATTAATCTTACTATCTTGGTCAATTATTTTCTGAGCTAAATTCGAATCTCTTTCTACTAAAGCTTTTATTGATTTGGCGATTGCTTCTTCAGCCAAAGAAGCCATTTTTAATAAATTTTCTTTTAGAGCATTTAATTCTTGGTCAAATTGTCTTTCCATTTTTTTATCCTCCTTTGAGTGTGACAGAGAACCGTCCCCTGTCACCCTAATTTTGTATCTTGTATTTTGCATTTAAAACTAACGGCTATTCACTAACGACTAATTCATTTAGCCAAAGCGGCCGGTAATATAATCTTCGGTAATTTTTTGGCTGGGATTAGTGAAAATCTTTTCAGTCTTATCAAATTCAATTAATTCTCCCAACATCAAAAAAGCTGTCAAATCCGAAACACGTGCAGCCTGCTGCATATTGTGGGTGACAATAACTATAGTGTATTTTTCTTTTAATTTCTGAATTAATTCTTCAATCTTGGCGGTAGCGATAGGGTCTAAGGCGGAGCAGGGTTCATCAAAAAGGATTACCTCAGGTTTAATAGCCAGAGCCCGGGCAATGCATAGTCGTTGCTGCTGTCCACCCGATAGATCTAAAGCAGGGGTATTCAGCCGGTCTTTAACTTCTTCCCATAAAGCAGCAGCTTGTAAACTATCCTCTATCCGTTCTCTTAACTCATCTTTGTTTTTAATAAGACCATTAATTTTGAGTCCGTAAGCAACATTTTCGAAGATAGATTTAGGGAAGGGGTTAGGTCTTTGAAAGACCATTCCTATTTTTCTTCGAATTTCTACTACATCTATATCTTCAGCATAGATATTTTTGTGATTAAATAAAATATCTCCTTCTATCTTTGTCCCTGAAATAATGTCATTCATTCGATTAAGAGTTCGAATAAAAGTGGATTTACCACATCCCGAGGGACCTATAATAGCAGTTACGGCATTAGTTTTTACAATAAGATTTATCTTTTTTAGCACCTGATTTGCTTCATAATAAAAATTTAGATTTTTGACCTGCATCTTTATATTATTTTCTTTTTGTATGATTTTATCTACCATTTTTTACTCCTTCTAAACCGATTACGTAAAGTGAAGGCGATTAAATTTAACCCTAATACCAGAAGAATTAAAACCAAAGCCGTTCCGTAGGCAATAGGCACTTGAGATTCAGGATGGGTTCCTTCGGTCAGTAAGGCATAAATATGATAAGGCAGAGTTTGAACTTCACTAAAAATAGAGTTAGGAAGCCGCATAGTATAAAAGGTTGCTGCAGTGAAAAGAATTGGTGCGGTTTCCCCGGCTGCCCGCCCAATAGAAAGTATTGAACCGGTTAAAATTCCAGAAATTGAATTGGGCAAGACAACCTTTTGAATGGTTTGCCACTTAGTAGCTCCTAAAGCTAAAGATGCTTCCCGGAAAGATTGAGGAACTGCCGAGAGAGCTTCTTCACTAGCTCGAATTATAGTAGGCAGGACTAATATACCTAAAGTTAAACTTCCCGAAAGGATAGAAACACCAAAATTTAGAAATTTTACAAATATTGCCAGACCAAAAAGTCCAAAGACTACCGAGGGTACTCCGGCTAAATTATTAATACCTATTCGAACTATCCTTATCAATCGATTTTGGCCAGCATATTCAGTTAAATATATGGCAGCAGAGGTTCCCAGGGGGAGAGAAAAACAGATTGCCCCAATAGTTAAATACAGGGTGCCCAGGATGGCAGGAAAGATTCCACCGGCAGTCATCCCTTTTTGGGGCATCTGGGTTAAAAATTGCCAGTTAATTACTTTTATCCCTCTAAAAATAATAAAATAAAACATCATAAAAACAGAAGATAAAATTATTATTATCATTGATATGAGGAATAAGTGGGCTAATTTTTCTTTGTACCTTCTTTTTTTCATTGAGAAGTTCTCCTGAATTTGATTAAAAAATAATCAGCAGTTAAATTAAGGGCCAAGCTTACCATAAAAAGAATACAAGCAAGACTAAATAAAGCATGATAGTGACTGCTCCCCACTACAGCTTCACCCATTTCTAAGGCAATAGTGGCAGTTATCGGTCGTGCTGGCTGTAAGAAAGAACGAGGGATAACTGCTGCTCCACCGGCTACCATCAATACCGTCATAGTTTCACCAATGGCTCTACCCATACCCAACAAAACTGCTGTACTAATTCCCGAAAAAGCAGCAGGTACTGTGACTTTAATTATGGTTTCCCATTTGGTTGCTCCTAAAGCACAAGATGCTTCCTTGTAGTCTTTGGAGACGGAAAAAAGTGCTTCTTCAGAAAGACTGGTAATAGTAGGGATAGCCATAAGGGCAAGGAGCAGAGAAGCGGTGAGAGAGCAAAGACCTACAGGTAGATTCAGAAGCTCTTGCAGCCAGGGTCCTAAAACCACTATTCCTAAAAAGCCGTAAATTACCGAGGGAATGCCGGTTAGCATCTCGATGACTAATTTTAGAAAATTTCTTATTTTTGGAGTGGCTAATTCAGAGATGTAAATAGCCGCAGAAACTCCCAGAGGGACTGCTACAATCAACGCTCCTAAAGTAATCCATAAAGAACCAAAAATTAAAGGGAGTACCCCAAACTCAGGGGGGTCATAAGTAGGATACCAGGACTTCCCCCAGAGAAATTCTTTTAAGTTAATTTCTCGAAATAAGGGAAGCCCTTCCTTAAATAAGATTAAGGTTATTCCCGCCAAGAAGAATATAGAAGTAAGGGAAGAGAGTAGAAATATATTTCTTATTATCTTTTCTTTTAAAAAAAATTTCCCTTTCAAATTATACTCCTCGTAATCTTTGATTATTTAAAAACTTAAAGGTACAAATCCTTGTTCTTCAACTATTTTTTGTCCTTCTTCAGAGCAGATAAACTCGAGAAAATCTTTGGCCACCCCTTGAGGTGCTCCATCAGTATACATATAAAGAGGACGAGAAATAGGATATTTTCCACTGACTACAGTTTCCTGTTCCGGGATAACTCCATTTACCTGTAAAGCCTTTACAGTATTACTAATATATCCTAATCCTACATAACCGATAGCTCCTTTAGTGGTACTGATAACTGTAGCTACTGTTTGATTGGAGGCCTGAGCAAGAGATTCAGGGATAACTTTTTTGCCTTTTAATACTATCGTTTCAAATGTTTCAAAGGTTCCACTAGAGGAATCTCTGGAGACCACCACAATCTTCAGGTCTTTTCCTCCTAATTCTTTCCAATTGGTTATTTTCCCAGTATAAATATCTTTTATCTCTTCTATGTTTAAACCTTGAACCGGATTAGAAGTGTGGACTATAACTGCAATTCCATCCATAGCTACAATATGAGGAACAGGACTGATTCCTTTTTTCTGACAAAGTAAAATTTCTTTTACCTTCATTGGCCGTGAAGCATCAGCGATGTCACAAGTTCCTTCAATTAAAGCGGCAATACCATTTCCTGAACCTCCTCCTCGCACCGAGATGTTTGCTTGAGAGTTATTTTGCATAAAGACTTCTGCAGCTGCCTGGGCTATAGGAAGAACAGTAGTTGAGCCCTGGACAACAAGCTGCCCTTCCCCGGCCTGTGAGATGGAGACCATTAAAGTTAAGATAAGACAAGCTAAAGTTAGAATTAAAGTAATTCTTTTCATTAAATTATACCTCCAAAAATATTTTTTTGATTCTGATTTTAGTTTAGAATTCTAATATTACATTTTGATTACAAATTAATTAAGATTTGGTTAATTTTATAATTTGTAGTTTTTGGAGGTAAATAGATGTAATTTGTAGATTTTTGTAACAGCTTTTTTAATTCACTCTGAAGAAACTAAATAAAAAGAGGGTTAGTTGAAAGTTAAGAATTTTTGGGAAGAGTAAAGAAAAATTTCGAGCCTTTTCCTGGTTTGCTTTCAACTCCTATCGTCCCTTGGTGAGCTTGAACAATATGTTTTACGATGGCAAGTCCTAAACCGGTCCCTCCTAATTTTCGAGAACGATCCTTGTTTGCTCGATAAAAACGTTCGAAGATTCTGGGTAGATGTTCGGCTGAAATACCTATGCCATTATCAGCGATTTCAATATAAATGTTTTCTGCTTTTTCTAAGGCTGAGATATAAATTTCCCCTCCATCGGGAGTATATTTTAGAGCATTATCTAAAAGATTTCTGAAAACCACTTCAAACTGTTCCGGATCTGCTTTTACTAAGGGGAGTTGAGGAGAAATATTAATTTTAATTTTGTGATCTTTTTGCTCTATCTTTTTTTTGAACTCCGAGATGGTCTTATCGATTAAATCTCTTAAATTTATTGATTGTAAATTCATGGCTATTTTTTGGGATTCTATTTTTGAAAGTTGCAACAGTTCTTCAATCAAGTTATTTAATCTGTTACTCTGTTTTTCGATTATCTCCAAAAAGTACTGAGCCTTTTCCGGGTCATTTATCGCCCCTTCTTTTAAGGTTTCTACAAATCCCTGAATGGAGGTAAGGGGAGTACGCAGCTCATGGGAAACATTAGCTACAAATTCCGATCGCATTTTCTCTAATTTTTTAATTTCAGTTATATCATTTAAGACTACTACCGCTCCCCAGACTTTATTCTTTTCGGTTAGAGGATTAGCTGAGGCATGGAATATTTTTTCTTGAGGGGAAAATAGAGTTATTTCCCGAGTTAAGGCCTGCCCTTTTTGTAGAGTTTCTTTTAAAAGTTCGTTTAATTGGTTATTTCTTATTATCTCCCAGTGGAATTTTTCTAAAACCCTATCGGAAGAGCAATTAATCATATTTTTTAAGGCATGATTAAAAAGTATAATCCTGCCTTCTTTATCTATAGCTACTATCCCTTCAATAACACTGGAGAGTACTACCTTCATCTTATCTTTATCTTCACTGATAATCCTTATTTTATTCTCTAATTCCTCTGACATTAGATTTAAACTATCGGCAAGCTGACCTATCTCATCCCGGTTGAGAATCTTAAGTTTTTTACTAAAATCTCCCTTAGATATCTTTTGTGAAACTTTGGTCATTTCTTGCAAGGGTCTGGTAATGGTCAAAGAGATTATTAAGCTAATTATAGAAGCGATAACTAAAGCAATTGCGGTGGCTAAAATAATTATTTTATGAAGATTACTAATATTCTTATTCACTTCTGTTAAAGGAAGGGAGAGTCGAGCTATGCCAAGAGTCTGATTATTTTTAATAATAGGAATGGTAAGGTATAACATATCTATTTCTAAAGTGGAACTGTAACGGATACTTTTTCCGGTTTTGCCCTGCAGGGCTTCTTTGATCTCAGGCCTATCAGAGTGATTTTCCATTAAAGCGGGATCTTTCTCTGAATCGCCTAAAATTACTCCATTTATATCGATTATAGTAATCCTTATTTCTAACTCTTTGCCTAAATCTTTAGTTTTTAATTTAATCTGAGATAGATTATTTGTAGCCAGGTCGTCCTCGAGGATGTTTGTAACTAAAGTAGCATTGGATTTGAGATTAGAGGAGAGATGGTTAATATAGAAATTACGTAAAGAGATAATTGCCAATATCCCCGTAAAGGTTATACAAATAATGATTATAATTATATAGGTAAAAAATAATTTCCAACTGATTTTTTTTGTCATACTTCCTCTTTAAACCTGTATCCTACCCCTCTAATGGTAATTATATAATCACTGGCAGTCAGTAACTTCTGACGCAATCTTCTAATGTGGACATCTACTGCCCTATCCACGATGAAACTATCTTCTGACCAAACTTGATTAAGCAGTTGCTCACGGGTGAAGACTTTTCCGGGATGAGAAGCTAAAAATTTTAATAATTTAAATTCGGTAGAGGTTAGATTTAAGGGTTGGTCTTTTAGAGTAATCTGATGTCTGGTTGAATCAATAACTAGGTCTTTAAAATTAATGATGTCTTTTTCTTTTGAGATAGGGGAAATATTATTTTTTGTCCTACGGAGTACAGCTTTTATTCGGGCTAATAACTCTCTTACCTTAAAGGGTTTGATGATATAATCATCAGCTCCTAATTCTAAACCCAATACTATATCGGTTTCTTCTCCTTTGGCAGTAAGCATAATGATGGGGATGTGAGATGTTTGGGGATCGTTTTTTAAGAATTTACAAACATCTAAGCCATCTATCTCCGGAAGCATTAAATCGAGGAGAATTAAATCCGGAAGTTCAGTTTTAACATTTTCTAAGCACTGTTCTCCACTGAAGACAGCACTTATTTTATATCCTTCTTTTCCCAAATTATATTGAAGAAGCTCAACAATATCTTTTTCATCATCTACCACTAATATCTTTTCTTTACTCATGAAAATTTCCTCAAGAGCCTAAAATAATTTCTGGGTTAACGGCATCGAGTTTTAAATATTATAAACAATTAAAAAAATTAAAGCAAAATATTATTAAAAGTAGTCAGTGTCTTATTCGAAAGTTTAGACTGCCCAAAAATTTCATTAAATCTTAATCTAATCTTAATCTTACCGTAATAATTTCAGAGTATTTTTTAGTAAAAGATATTAGGTTGGAATGAAATGCAAAGATTTATATCAAATGATTTAAATATTTTAAAAAAAAGGGGGGTATAAAAATGCAAGCTCAAGTTAGAAAACTTTATGTAAGAAATTTCAAATGTTCTACCGAGAATGATAAGCTAAATAAATTGTTTTCCGATTACGGTAAAGTCAAGCAAGTAAATATAATTAGAGGTAGAGATTTTGGGTTTGTGGAAATGTCTAATACAGAAGAGGCTGAAAGAGCAAAAAGAGTATTGAATAATTCTTGTTTCGAAGGACGATTTTTGAAAGTTGATGAAGCCTGGCCGCTTAGAGATATTAGGATAATCAACAATTAATCTGATCTGTCTTAATGGATTAGGATTATCTAATAAAAAAACTACAGCAAGTAAAAAAATTAAATAAAAAAAAAGGAGGTTATGTAAATAACAATGGATAGATCATATAAGACCATAGTCGTTTCTGCCAAGGAAAGAGAGTTATTAGAAGGAAAAAATTTTAGAGTTGCTCTAATTGCTCATGATGCAAAAAAAACAGATATATTAGCTTTCGCCAGCGGGAACGAGGAGTTTTTAAAAAAGTTTGACCTTATAGCAACCAAAGGAACTGGTCATCTGATTAATGAAAAAACCAATTTGGAGGTAAAAGAAATGAGGTCTGGCCCCGAAGGTGGCGATTTACAGATTGGCGGTTTAGTAGCGAGCGAAGAAATTAATCTGGTAATTTTCCTGCGAGACCCTCTGGCAAAACAGCCTCATGATCCCGATATTGCAGCTCTTATGAAGGTTTGTGATGTGCATGATATCCCATTAGCTACTAATTTATCTTCAGCTGAAATTCTTCTCAGAGGAATAATTGAACAGGTAGAGAAAAAGAAATAAACAACTAAGAAAATCGACCACTCTTCCATCCCCATATTTAAGTGTAACTATTTTCTTATCTATGTAGCCTAAAGGTTTTATATTTGATATCTGAGGGTATGGTAAAGTCGTAAATTTTAAATGTTAGACTTGGCTCTTAACAATTATAAGAGGTTATCAAGATAATTTTATCAATGCCTAAATCTTTGCAATAATTACAAGATAATTTTTATTTAAAATTTCTAAATAAAAAGAGGATTTTTAAATAATTTGTAGTATATTAAATATAAAAGAAAAATTAAATATATTAACAAAAAATTTAAAAAATAGAGAAAGTGTGACTTATAATGAAATATGATTTTTTATTTAAAAGCGGACGTATTGTTGACCCTGCTAATGACAAAGATTTTATCGGTGATGTTGCGGTAAAAGGAGATAAAATTACTGAAGTCTCTAAGGGAATAAGTAACTCCTTAGCAGAACAAGTAATTAATGTATCTGGAAAAGTAATTATTCCCGGAATAATAGACACTCATTGTCATATTGCCAGACCAGCTGCTAAGGGAGCAGGTTATCGAATGTTAATAAACACCGGAGTTACGACCGCTATTGATTTTGAAGGGCCGATAGAAGTAATTAAGCAGGAGATAACTAAATACGGATGTGGGCTTAATGTAGCAGTTTTAGAAGCAATCTATCCCGAAAATGGCATAAAAAGCAAAAATCCTTCAGTTGAAGAATTAAAAAAAGTTATTAATAAAAATTTAGATAGCGGAGCAATTGGAATAAAAATATTGGGAGGGCATTATCCACTTACTCCTGAAGCTACTTATAATATTTTACAAATAACTCATCAGGAAAAAGGTTATATGGGGTTTCATGTAGGGACCACTGAAACCGGTAGTAACATACAAGGAGTTGAAGAGGCGGTTAAATTAGTCGAAGGAAAACCTTTGCATATTGCCCATGTTAATGCTTATTGCCGTGGCTATATAGAAGATCCCTTATTAGAACTTAAAATAATTATGGATATTCTTAAAAAATCACCTAACATTGTTTCTGAGAGTCATTTAGCCTTACGTAATGGTTGTTATGGGGGAATTGATGAAAATGGTATACCTATAAGTTATGTAACGCGTAATTCTTTAAAAGCTAATGGTTATCAAGTAAGCAAAGAGGGATTAGAGGAGGCTCTTCGGGTAAAATATGCTGGCGTATATGCTTTACGGGGTAGTAGAATGAAATATATTTATGGGGATGAAGCAATTAATTATTGGAAAGAACACGAGTATAAGGTGGGTACTTGTTTTCCCATTAATCGCAGGAGGTCGGCTCAGGTATGTGCAACAGAAAGAGACGAAAAAGGCAATTTCGTGGTAGATGCTATTAGCAGTGATGGAGGAGTAATTCCAAGAAATTGTATTCTTTCTCATGGCTTACCATTAGTTCGTTTTTGCGCTTTGACTTTAGGTGAACTGGTTCAAAAAATAAGTTTGACTCCTTCACGAATGCTGGGGTTAAAGAATAAAGGCCATTTATCCATCGGAGCAGATGCTGATATTACTATTTTTGATCCGGATGATGCAAAAGTTGAGATTGTGTTGATAAAGGGAAAAGCATGTATGGTCTCTGGAATTATCTTCGATAACCCCGGTACATTAATAGTTACACAAAGGGGGGCAAATAGATTTAAAAAACAGGAAATTCCTCTGGAGGTGATTGATTTAGAGGATAGTTTATTTTTAAAAGGAAAGGGAGGTGAAGATAAATAATTTAAATATTATAAACTTGCTAACAGTTTAATTAGAAAAATATCAGGAGGTAATTTAAATATGAAAAGTAAAGTCTTTTTAAGTTTAATTCTTGCCTTGTGTATCATAATCTTGTTTGCAACTTCTTCTTCTACTAAACCACAAATGGGTGGAGTTTTGAAAGTAGTAATTGATGCCGATCCCCCAACCCTTGACCCACATGCTTCCAGTACAACTTTAACCACTATAGTTGGATATCATATGTTTGAGGGCTTATTCACTTTAGATGAAACTTTAAATCCTATCCCTATGTTGGCTGCTGATTTACCGGAAATAAGTGATGATAAACTTGTTTATACCATTAAACTAAAACCAGACCTAAAGTTTCACAATGGTCAGGATGTTACCGCAGAGGATGCAGTTGCTTCGGTAAAGCGTTGGGGCAAGATGAGTAAATATGGTAAAAGTCTGTTTAAAAACGTTGATTCTATCGAAGCCAAAGATAGATTGACTGTTGAATTAAGACTTACAAAGCCGGTGGGGACTACCTTGATTTTTCTTGCCTTCCTTAAAGGTGGAGCTTATATTTATCCTAAGGATATATGTGAAAAATATCCTGATAAACCGGTGGAAGAAAATATTGGAACAGGTCCATTTAAATTTGTAGAATGGAAACCTCACCAATATATTAAGATGGTTCGCTTTGATGGTTATAAGCCCGTTGAATTTCCAGCCAATGGTTTTGGTGGTAAAAAAGTAGCTTATGTTGATGAACTTCAATTTATTCCTATCTCAGATGAAGCGGTACGTTTAACCAGTGTTGAAGGTGGAGAATATGATTTTGCCGATTTTGTACCGGTAGACGAATTTAATAGACTTAAAGATCATCCCGACATTCAAGCACTGCCTTCTGCTCCCAGAGCCTGGTTTGCCTTTCAATTTAATAAACGAGCTGGGATAATGAGTGAGGTAAAAATGCGGGAAGCTTTTTTAGCCGCTTTGGATATGGGCCCGATTTTAGCCGCCGGATACGGGGATGAAGCATTCTGGAGATTAGACCCCAGTGTTATGTTAAAAGAACAAGTCTGGTGGTCTGATGTAAGTAAAGAAAAATATAGTCAGGGAGATATCGAAAAAGCTAAAAAACTTTTAGAAGAGGCTGGATATAAAGGGGAAGAGATTGTCTGGATGTCCGGTCCTTTAGAATATAATTTGTCTTTAGCTGCTAAAAATCAATTGGAAAAAGCTGGTTTTAATATTGATTTGCAAGCCATGGAGTGGGCCACCCTGGCAGATAGACGAAAAAATCCAGAGATATGGGATATTTTTAGTACGGGTATGACTATGAAACCTGACCCCACGATGTTTACCCCTCTAAATCCAGCTTATGCCGGTTGGTGGGAAAGTCCAAAACTTATTGAATTAATGGATAAAATAGCTATAGAAACAGATTTTGACCAACGATATAAACTGATGGAAGAAATTCAAGAACTTTTCTATACCGAGATTCCCACCATTAAGGTAGGTGATTATGCAAACTTAAGAATAGCCGCTAAAAATGTCCAAGGTTTTAAAAATATGAATGAAATATTCTTCTGGAATGTATGGAAAGAATAATAAGAAAATAGTTAAAAATTTAGAAGTCGGATACAAGATAATTGTATCCGACTTCTAAATTTAAATTAAATTTGAAGGTATTTTAGAATTGAGGAATATAATTGACTAATTATATATTAAAAAGAATTTTAGCTTTAATCCCCATTATGTTTATTGTTGGGATTTTTGTTTTTTTTATCATACATTTAATTCCTGGTAATCCGGCCGCTATGATGTTAGGTCCTGAGGCAACCCAAGAAGAAATTGATGTTTTTTCCAGGTCGATGGGTTTAGACCGACCAATTCCTATTCAATTTGTAGAATGGATCTCTAATGTGGCGAGAGGGGACTTTGGTACGTCTCTTTTTTTTCAGGGGCAGAAAGTTACCAGAGTAGTGTTCGAACACTTCAAGGTAACCTTAATTTTAACTGTTTTAGGAGTTATTTTAGCAATTATTTTAGGTATAGTAACCGGAGTAATTGCTGCTATTAACCATAACAACTTTTTAGATAGGACAATAATGGTGATAACTTCTGCCGGAGTCTCTATCCCTAATTTTTGGTTAGGGTTAATGCTGGTCTTATTTTTCTCCATTAGACTTTCCATATTACCTCCGGCCGGATTCAAACCCTTAAGTGCGGGGTTAGGTGAAAGTTTGAGATATTTAATTCTACCGGCTATTACCTTGGCTTTTGGGCAAACTTCTCTAATAGCCAGAATGACCAGGTCTAATATGTTAGAAGTTTTAAGGAGTGATTATGTTAGAACAGCGAGGTCTAAAGGTTTATCAGAGTTAATGGTAAATTATAAACACGCTTTAAAAAATGTTTTAATTCCGGTTATCACCATTATCGGGCTTTCTTTTGCCAATTTGATGGGCGGGGCAGTAGTAACCGAGCAAATTTTTAATATTCCCGGAGTTGGCCGCCTATTAATAAAATCAGTTTTCACCAGAGATTATCCGGTTATTGAGGGTATAGTTCTATATATTGCTGCTATGTGGGTTATTATCAATTTAGTAACCGACGTCTTGTATGTAATAATTGATCCCCGAATTGAGTATTAAGAGGTGCTAAATGGCAGATTTAATTTTAATAGAAAATAATGCAAACACCATGCAAAAAAATGGTGAAGAAAATATTTTTTCACGGTATAAAATTTTCTACCGAAATGGAGCGGTTTTATTTGGAATAATTATTCTTTGTTTGTTGGTTATTATCGCCATTATTGCTCCGATAATAGCTCCTTACGATCCGGGAGAGATGGATCCCGGTATTAGATTGCAGGGTCCGGATAAGGACCGTATATTTGGAACAGACCGTTTTGGTAGAGATCTTTTTAGTAGAGTCGTTTTTGGTTCACGAATATCTTTGGTAGTAGGAGTAAGCGTTCTTTTTTTTACTACCTTGTTTGGTTCAATTCTTGGATTACTAGCTGGTTTTTCTCGTAAGGTCGATGAAATATTAATGCGTATTTTAGATGCCTTTATGGCTTTTCCTTCTATTATCTTAATGATTACCATGATGGCGGTCTTGGGTTCTAAGTTAAGCAATGTTATTATAGCTCTTATTATAGTATATACTCCTCGTATGACCCGGGTGGTAAGAAGTGCAGTTTTGGTGCAGATGGAACTGGAGTATGTGGAAGCGGCCCGGGCATTAGGAGCTGGCAATTTAAGGATTGCCGTTTTGCATGTTTTTCCTAATTGTGTAGCCCCTATTATTATTCAGGGTACTATGATTTTCGCTTATTCTATACTATCCGAAGCAAGTCTTAGTTTTTTAGGTGTAGGTATGCCGCCGGAAATTCCTAGCTGGGGGAACATTCTTAGCGGGGGAAAAGTTTTTCTCCGTAGAGCTCCCTGGATAAGTTTTTTTCCGGGTTTGACTATAGCTATTTGTGTTTTAGGGATTAATATGTTAGGAGATGGTTTGAGAGATATCCTAGACCCAAGATTAAAAAATTAAAAATCTATCTTATAAATCAAGGTTTATATATCATTTTTGCCTTCTTATCTGCCTGTGCCATGAAGTCTTGCTCACCGGGGGGCTTCCAATCTTTTTCCCTATAATTCTGACCTTCTTATATGCCATTTCCATTCCCTTTCTGTCATTCCCGCGAAAGCGGGAATCTAGTATTTTCATATTTTTTCCTCCCCTTTAAGGAGAGATGAGGATTTGATTGGGGGAATATTTTTATCATTACAAGTGGCGAATAAGTCCATTCCAGCGAAAGTAGGGGAAGCAATCTATTATTTTTTGGATTTTCTAACAACCAATTAAAATAATACGACAAAGGGATTAAAAAATCCTACAAAAACGGAAAAAAGTTTTGTTGAATATTATTTCTAATTATGGTAACATTTGTTTTTGTGCATTCGATGCAATTTTCAATATGTAATAAGAAAAAGGAAATAAAAATGATGGAAGCTGTAAATATAAAAAATATTGCCCTTATTGCCCATGTAGATCATGGAAAGACTACTCTGGTAGATGCTATGTTAAGGCAGAGCGGTACCTTTCGGGATAACCAGGAGGTTAAAGAAAGGGTGATGGATTCTAATGATTTGGAAAGAGAAAGAGGGATTACCATCCTTTCCAAAAATACCTCAGTTCATTGGCAGGGGGTAAAGATTAATATTGTAGATACGCCGGGTCATGCAGATTTTGGAGGAGAGGTTGAGCGAATCCTGAGAATGGTTAACGGAGTTCTTTTGATTGTAGATGCCTTTGAAGGGCCTATGCCTCAAACCCGATTTGTCCTGCGTAAAGCCATGGAATTAAATCTTATTCCCATAGTAGTTATCAATAAAATAGATAGGCCTAATGCTCGTCCTGCCGAAGTTTTAAACGAAATCTATGATTTATTTATTGAATTAGGGGCGAATGATGAGCAGATAGACTTTCCGGTTATCTATACTTCTGCCCGTTCGGGTTTATCCGGATTTTCACCTGATTTTTTAGAAGATAATTTAACGCCTCTTTTTTCAACTATTTTAAAATATATACCTGCTCCTTTAGTGGAATATAATTCTCCTTTGCAATTATTAATTACCAATCTTAATTATGATGATTATGTGGGGAAGATAGCAATTGGACTTATTAGCCGGGGAGAAATTCAGGAGGGGGAAACAATCACTTTAATCAAGCGGGATAAAAGTCAGGTATACAGTAAAGTAGTAAAACTTTATCTTTTCGAAGGATTAGAAAGAAAAGAAGTAAAGAGAGTTGAAGCCGGAGAGATTGTGGCTATAGCGGGAATTAGCGAAGCTAATATCGGAGAGACAATAGCTTGCAAAGAAAAACCTGAGGCCTTATCTAAAATAAAGATAGATGAACCTACTTTGGCTGTAGATTTTACCGTCAACAATAGCCCTTTTGCTGGTCGGGAAGGGAAGTTTGTCACCTCTCGCCATTTACGAGAGCGTCTTTTTAAGGAAGTTGAAACCAACGTGAGCCTTAGAGTCGAAGAGACAGAATCGACAGATACTTTTCATGTTTCAGGAAGAGGAGAGCTTCATCTTTCGATTCTTATTGAAAAGATGCGCCGGGAAGGGTATGAATTTCAGGTTTCTAAACCCAAGGTTATTTTTATAAATATTGAGGGAGCGAGATGTGAACCGATAGAGCTTATGACCTGTGATATCCCTAAAGACAGTTTGGGAGCAGTTATGGAAATTTGCGGAAAGAGAAGGGCGGAGTTAGTCAATATGATTGAATTTTCTTCTGATCAATTACGGCTTGAATTTGAAATTCCGGCCAGGGGATTAATCGGTTTTCGGGATGAATTTCTTACTAAGACAAAAGGTAAAGGGATAATGCATCATCTCTTTCTTGATTATCGGCCGTACAAGGGGCCTATTCCCACCCGTGCCCGGGGAGTATTAATCGCCTATGAAAGTGGAATAACCAGTACTTATGGCCTTCATAATGCTCAAGGAAGAGGAACACTATTTGTTGCTCCGGTTACAGAAGTTTACCAGGGGATGATTGTGGGGGAACATAAGAGAATTAATGATTTGGAAGTTAATGTGTCCAAGAGAAAGCAGGTTACCAATATGCGTGCAAGCGGTTCAGATGAAGCTTTACGCTTGGAGAAGCCCCGTCAGTTTTCTTTGGAACAAGCTTTGGATTATATCCAGGAGGATGAATTGTTGGAGATTACTCCTTTAAATATTCGTCTAAGGAAGAAATTTTTAGACCATCATTCCCGCCTTCAGAGAGTTAAAAGTTTAAAAGTAGGTTAATAATTAAAAAAGGGGACGGATGTTTTGTCTGTCCCCTTTTTTAATTATGCAGATTCAAGGAAATAATATTTTAGTAATCTTTCTAACCTCTTCATTTATAACTTGATAAGATATTTTAAGGCCCTCGCGTTCGCCTTTTATAATCCCCGCAGCCTTTAATTTAAAGAGATGTTGAGATACAGTTGATTGAGGTAAATCAAGGCACTCCTGAATACTGGTAACATTACTCTCTTTTGCTATAAGACCCTTTACAATACAAAGTCTTATAGGATGGGCAAGTGCTTTTAACAGTTCACTTTTTTGGATAAATTTAGAATCATTACTCATATAATCTCCTTGTTTATTTTCACGATATATTTCATCATTTGTTAGGAAGCAGAAGGTTCATTAGGTTTAATTAAGTCTTCCTTATCAATTTTTTCATAATCAAAAATACCAATATTGGATTGTTTTTGAATAGCGGGGAAATAAGTTAAATAACCACCGCTGAGGTTTTTAATATTTTTAAAACCTTTTTGTTTCAGGATTTTATAAGCGATATAACCCCTTAATCCCTGTTTGCAGAAGATAATAACATTTTTATCTTTAGAAATTTCATTTATTCTGTTTCTTAAATTATCTACCGGGATATTGATTGCTCCTTCGATAGTACCCCGCTTAAATTCATAATGATGTCTTACATCTACAAGAATGGTCTTTTGCTTATTTATCTTTTTTAATTTATTCCAGTGAATGATGGCATGGTCACCTTTTAATATATTCGATGCGACATATCCGGCCATATTTATCGGATCTTTAGCCGAGGAATAGGGAGGTGCATATGCAAGTTCAAGTTTTTCCAGATCGTAAACCGTCATCCGTGCACGTATTGCTGTTGCGAGGACATCTATCCTTTTATCCACTCCTTCATAGCCTACAATTTGAGCTCCCAAAATTCTGCCATTATCTGGCGAGAAAAGTAGTTTTATAGATATGACTTGGGCACCGGGATAATATTCGGAATGTGATGCCGAATGAGTAAATGATTTTTCATAAGGAATGCCAAATCTTTTCAATAATTTTTCGTTATTCCCGGTAGATGCCACAACCATATCAAATACTTTTAATATGGAAGTACCCAGAGTTCCTTCATATTCTTCAACTATTCCGCAAATATTATTGGCTACGATTCTTCCCTGTTTATTAGCCGGTCCGGCAAGGGGGATAAGAGTAGGATTTCCGTTAATATAATCTACCACTTCGATAGCGTCTCCAACCGCATAGATATCGGGGTGGGAAGTTTTTAAAATACGATCTACTTTTATGCCACCTCTTTCGCCGATTTCTAGACCTGCTCCTTTTGCCAGGGTAACTTCAGGGCGTACTCCTATGCCGATTAAGATCATGTCGGTCTTTATTCCCTGTCCGCTGCCGAGTTTAACCAGGGAAAATTCCTTCCGATGTTCAACTTCTTTTACTTCATCATTTAGATAAAATTCCACCTTCTTTTCTTTCAGATGTTGGTGAATCAGGGAAGCCATTTCACTATCCAGGGGTGCTAATACCTGTTCTGCTAATTCAACTATGGTAATGGCTATTCCTCTTCGATGAAGATTTTCCACCAATTCCATTCCGATAAAACCTGCACCTACCACCACAGCACTTTTAGGATTATGCTCATCCACAAAATTTTTAATGGCCAGGGTATCGGGAATGTCTCTTAAGGTAAATACGTTGGGGGAGTCAAATCCTTTAATCGGAGGTTTAATGGGAACAGCTCCGGGAGAAAGAATTAATTTATCGTAACTTTCTCTATAATTTTTGTTATTTTTAATATCATAAACTTCAACATGTTTTTTTTCAGTATCAATATTTTTAACTTCGTTCAGAATTCTTACGCCAATATTAAATCTTTTTTTCATATTCTCAGGTGACTGAATTACCAGGTTATCCTGTTTTTTAATTACCTCACCGATATAATAGGGGAGGCCGCAGTTGGCAAAAGAAATATGCTCCCCTCTTTCCAAAATAATTATTTCTGCATTTTCATCAAGACGTCTCAGACGGGCAGCCGCACTTGCTCCCCCGGCTACTCCTCCTACAACTAGTACTTTCATGGTAATTTACTCCTTTCAAGTGAAATATATCACAACATTCATATATTACGATATAATGATATAGTTGTCAAGGTATTAAACATAGTATCGATATAGTATTGAATATCGAGTTAAGAAAGCTAAGGAAAAGATAGAAAAAGTAGTATTATTCTTTCCATCTAATTACCCTATTAAAATTTACACTAAACGATGTCTTTGTTGTTACTACTACTTTATGAGGTAATTTGTTTACTTGGTAAGTTTTTCGTCACCAAAGTATAGTATGTTAGTAAAAATGTTAATTAAGTGTGCTTAGAGTTATATTTTTAATTTTCTGGTGTTTTTACAAATAAAAGAGGAAATACGATATCGCTTACACAGCAGGGTATCCAAACAGAGAGAAACAGAAAAATAAAAATACCAATGCAAGTAAACCAGTTTAAGGTCTGTCCTAAAGCCATAATAATATGGAAGATCGAAGCCCAGGTGCTAAGGAGAACATGACCAAAATGAGGGAACTTTGTAGAGGGTCTTAGATATGCTATTCCAATACCAAGAAGAGCTAAGGGATTAACCAGCCACCATTTTTCAATAAAACCCAAATGAATTTCTCGATGGGGCATATTGAGTAAAATTTCACCCAGATAGGGGATTACCGAATCACTTAATGTAGCTATTCCGATAGAACCTACATAACCGATGAAGATTAAAATTCCCAGGTTACATTTTTTTTTGGAAGGGTAACATTGGTAAAAATTATACATAGAAGCAGTAACTAGTGCACTAAGAAGAACATGGAGAGGGTGAAGGAGATAAAAAACATTATAGGCAGATTCGGAGGGTAGCTTTTGCAAAAATATTATCAGAATTATTCCGGTAACAGCTCCGAAAGCAGTAAAAGGCATATGTTCTTTTAATTCCTTAAAGACTTGTTTATACATTTCTTTCCTTTGTTCTTTAAGCCAAAAAATATTTGGCGAGTAAGGCGTAAAGGCAATAAATTTTTTTAATTAGTTTATAGTAATATGTTATACTTATTAAAATAGAGAAGTCAATAAAATTTCACAATAATTTCTAATTTTTATGGTTAAAATTAAATAACCAAAGAAGAAAAGAGGAAATACAGATTGAAGATTGGATGCCATGTTTCTATCGCGGGAGGAATAGATAATTCTGTTGTTCGGGCTGGGGAATTAGGCTGTAATACTATGCAGATATTTTCTAAGAATGCATCTACCTGGCGGGAGAAGATATTAAAAGAAGACGAAGTAGAAAATTTTAGAGAGAATTTAAAAAATTCTAATATTAACTCTGTTTTTATTCACACCTCTTATCTCATTAATTTAGCTTCTCCCTCAGATGAACTTTATTTGAAATCAATTAATGCATTTATTGAAGAGATGAAAAGAGCAGACCTTTTATTGGATGACCCTTATTTAATTATTCATCCGGGGGCTCATACCGGAGCAGGAGAAGAATATGGAATTCAGAGGATAATTAGAGCTCTTAATATTATTTTAGAGAAAAGTACAGATTTAAATTTAAAGACCATGATATTATTAGAAGACACTGCCGGTACGGGTACGCATTTGGGTTATACTTTTTACCAGTTAAAGAGGATGATAGAAGGAGCGAAGGACAGAAAGAAGATAGGAATATGTTTTGATACCTGTCATGCTTTTACAGCAGGGTATAACCTTTCGCATCAAGAGGGAATTGAGAAGACCTTAGAAGAGCTTGAAAAATATATAGGTCTAGATAAGTTAAAGGTGATACACCTTAATGATTCCAAATTTCCTTTGGGTTCACGAAAAGATAGACATATGCATATTGGTAAAGGGTATATAGGACTGGAAGGTTTTAGGGTGTTGGTGAATCATAAATATCTAAAAAACCTGCCATTTATTCTGGAGACTCCCAAGAATGACGAAAAAGATGATCTAAAAAATATTAATTTAGTAAAGAGTTTAATTTCAAATACGAGGTCTAGTTGAATGTCAACAGAAAAAATATTAAACGAACTAAAAAAATATTATAAGATAAGTTCCCACTTTACTGACTGGAGGCATATTTCGTCTAAATCTGGAATTTATGAGGAATTCCCGGAGTGGATAGAGGATAAACTGGTAGAGATTTTAAAGGAGAAAGGCATCAGTAAACTTTATTCTCATCAAGGTTTCGCCTTGGAATTTATAAGAAACAAGAAAAATGTAGTAGTAGTTACACCTACTGCCTCAGGCAAGACTCTCTGTTATAATCTGCCGGTATTGGATTCTATTTTAAAAGATGAAAATAGTCGGGCACTTTATCTGTTTCCCACTAAAGCTTTGTCTCAAGACCAATTAACCGAATTGTATCAATTAGTATTGGCCTTAGACGAAGGGATTAAAACTTATACTTATGATGGAGATACTCCTTCTTCGGCTCGGCAGGCGATACGTAAAAAGGGGCATATTGTGGTAACTAATCCGGATATGCTTCATTTGGGGATATTGCCCCATCATACCAAATGGATGGATTTTTTTGGAAATTTGAAATACGTGGTAATTGATGAGATTCATATTTATCGGGGGGTATTCGGAAGTCATCTGGCCAATGTAATCAGGAGATTGAAGAGAATCTGTCGATTTTATGGTTCGAGCCCTCAATTTATCTGCTGTTCAGCGACTATCGCTAATCCCCGGGAGCTTTCTCAGAAAATTGTAGGAAAAGAATTTGTTTTAGTCGATAATAATGGCGCCCCGCAAGGCGAGAAACATTTTTTATTTTATAATCCTCCGGTAATTAATAAAGAATTGGGAATCAGGAAAAGTTTAATTAAAGAAGTAGCCCGTTTTGTCGCTTATTTTATGAATTATGATATTCAGACCATAATCTTTGCGCGGAGCCGTTTGACTACCGAAGTTCTGACCAGTTATTTAAAAGATTTTTTAACTAAAACAGGGAGATCCAAGGATATAATTAGAGGTTATAGAGGAGGTTATTTACCTAACCTAAGGCGTGAAATAGAGAAGGGTTTAAAAGATGGGGAGATAAAAGGAGTGGTAAGTACCAATGCCCTGGAGCTGGGAATAGATATTGGCCAGCTTGATGCTTGTTTTATGGCCGGATATCCCGGAACGATATCCAGTACCTGGCAGCAGGCTGGGAGGGCAGGACGCAGATCTAATAGTTCGATAGCTATCTTGGTTGCTTCCAGTAACCCTTTAGATCAGTTTGTAATAAATCATCCTGATTATTTTTTCGGAGAGTCACCTGAGAGCGGGGTTATTGACCCGGATAATCTGAGTATTTTAGTCAGTCATATCAGGTGTGCTTCTTTTGAACTGCCCTTCGGAGAAGGAGAAGATTTCGGAACAAAAAAACTACGGGATATTCTGGAGTATCTAGAGAAGGAAGGTGTACTCCATCACGTGGAAAAGAAATGGTATTGGATGAGCGAAGTCTATCCCACTGAGGAGATAAGTTTGCGTAGTGCTTCGGTAGATAATTTTGTAATTATAGATACCGCCGACCAACAGGAACAGGTTATCGGGGAAGTGGATAAAGCCAGTGTGCCCACCCTTATTTATGAAGGGGCTATTTATCTTCATGAAGGCGAACAATATGCTATTCACAGGTTGGATTATGAGAATCAAAAGGCCTATGCAGAGAGAGTTAAAGTTAATTATTACACCGATGCCCAGACCGAGACTAATATTAAGGTTTTAGATGTATTTGAAAAGGGTGAAGAATTAAATATGGAACATGCTTATGGTGAAGTGGCAATTACTACCGTTTCTACCTCTTACAAAAAGATAAAATTTTATACTCACGAGAATATCGGTTTTGGGGAAATATCTTTACCCCCGGAAGAGATGCACACTACTGCTTATTGGCTTGCTTTAACCAATGATATTAGTGAACTGTTAGAGCTCCAGGAAAGTAAAAATAATTTTTTTAATTTAAGTAGTGGGCTTTTGGCTCTATCTAATGTGCTTATTAATGTTATTCCTTTATATGTAATGTGTGACCCTCAAGATGTCAGGGCGGTTTCGGAAGTGCGTTCCCCCTTTACCAGCAAGCCTACTATTTATATTTATGATAATTATCCCGGGGGAGTAGGATTTAGTGAGAAGATGTTCGAACTGCGCAGGCCTTTACTGCAGGCAGCTCAGGAATTAATCCTTGGCTGCGGATGTGAAAAAGGCTGTCCCTCCTGTGTGGGTCCTATTGACGAAGTGGGCATAAAGGGAAAAGAGAGTGCTCTTTTAATTTTAAGGGAGGCTTTGAGCTGATTATGAACCTAAAGAGTCGACTGGAAAAGATTGCCCAGTTAAAGAAGAATATAGATAAAATCAATCAATCGCAAAAAGAGAAAAATTCGAAGAGCACAGAAGCAGAAGTAAAAATAGAAGAAGTAATATCAGGAAAATTTATATCCACTCCTTTTGGTGACAGCTTTATTCGAGAAAATTATTTTCCCCGAGATTACAGGTGCGGGGAGGTTGAACTTTTTCAAATTTTTCAATCTTCTGCCAAAACTATTTCCAATTTAGCCAGAGATGATAGATTAAAGGAAATAGATATTAATAAGACTGTATTTTTGGATACCGAGACTACCGGATTAGCCGGAGGAGCAGGGACTTATATCTTTCTGGTGGGAGTAGGATATTTCGAAAGAGATCAATTTTGTGTTCGGCAATATTTTATGCGGGATTTTAATGAAGAGCGAGCTTTGCTATCAGCAGTAAATGAACTGCTTTCCAATTTTGAGGCAATAGTTTCGTATAATGGTAAGACTTTTGATGTTCCTTTAATTCAGAGCCGCTTTATTATGTCCGGGATGAAATTGAATTTAGAAGATCCTGGTCATTTTGATTTACTTTATCCTGCCCGCCGTTTATGGAAAAGAAGATTAGAGAATTGTTCTCTATCTACAGTGGAAAGAGATATACTGGGAGTAATTAGAGAAAACGATGTTCCAGGCTATCTTGTTCCTGAAATTTATTTTAGGTATCTTAAAACCAAAGATGCCAGAGCATTAAAACAGGTCTTCGAACATAATTTACAGGATATTCTTTCTCTGGTAGCCCTGGTTAGCAGGATGTGTTTTCTGGTAGAAGACCCTTTGAATAATACCGAATACGGGATGGATATTTTCAGTATAGGTAAAATGTTCGATGAGGAGAAGAAATACGGGCAGAGCACCCACTATTATACTGAAGCTTTAAAACATAATTTAGCTGAAGAAGAGACCTTGGAGATATTAAGATTAAGTTCTTTTGCTTACAAGAGACAGGGGAAATGGGAAGAGGCAGAAGAAATATGGAAAGAGATAATAGAAAGAAGCCGAGAGTATATCTATTGTCCTTATGAAGAGTTAGCCAAATATTACGAGCACTATTTGAAGGATTATCAAAAAGCAGAGACAATAGTAGAAGAAAGTCTGAAAATTGAAAAAAATATTTTTCTAAGAGAAAAATTACAATATCGTTTAGATAGAATTAAAAGAAAAGGAAAATAGAAAATAAAGAAAAAGTGCCTGGCACAAAATTTTTAAAAAATGAAAAAAATACCAGGTTCTGCCACAAAAGTTGTCATAAAAGGAGTAAGAGATGAAGAAGAGGAATTATACCGTGAAAGATTGGCCGGACGAAGAAAGACCGAGAGAGAGGTTAGTTAAATATGGCGTAGATTACTTGACAGATGCGGAGTTATTAGGAATAATATTGGTTAAAGGTTATCAGGGAAAAACTTCAGTGGAAGTAGCAAAAAATTTATTATCAGAAACAAAGAGTTTAAGAAAATTAGATTCTTTAAGCTATCCGGAGATGAGTTCTGTTAAAGGGATAGGCCTGGCTAAATTTGCTCAAATAAAGGCAGCTTTGGAGATAGGAAAAAGACTTTTAAGAGAGACTGATTTGCCTAAAAAGAAAATCCATAAAGCTGCTGATTTAGTAAATTATTATGTACCATGTATGAGAGATTTAAAAAAGGAAAAATTTAAAGCAATATTATTAGACGTAAAGAATAAGATTATTAGAGATGTTGATATTTCGGTAGGTAGTTTAACCGAAAGCATAGTTCATCCTCGTGAGGTATTGAAGGAGATAATCAAGGAATCTGCTGCCTCGGTTATATTTTTACATAATCATCCCAGCGGGGAATCGAATCCCAGTAAAAATGATTTAGATATTACTGATCGTTTGGTGGATGCTTGCGATCTGATTGGAGTAAAAGTGCTGGACCATATAATATTAGGTGAGGATAATTATACTAGTTTTGCCCAGGAGGGCTTATTACACAGAGAGCAGGGGGTGAAGATAGGTGAAAAGTAATTTATACATAAAATTTTGTCCATATTGTGGTTATAAATTAGTTAGAAAAATGTTGGAAGGAAGGAAAAGACTATATTGTTCGAGGTGTGGTAAGATATATTACGAAAATCCTACTCCAGTAGTAGCAGTGATCGTCAGAGATAATGAAGGTAAAATATTGTTAATCAAAAGGAAAATAGAGCCTCGCAAAGGTGAATGGGCTTTACCGAGTGGATTTATGGAGATAGAGGAAACTCCTATAGAAGCGGCTTTGAGGGAATTGGATGAAGAGACCGGGCTAAAAGGAAAATCAAAAAGATTAATAGGAGTTTATCCCAATAATAGCGAAATTCATGGTTTTTTAGTTGCGATAATCTATGAAGCAGAAATAGTAGGAGGTGAACTTTGTGCCGGTGACGATGCGGAGGAGGCAGAATTTTTTGCGGTTAGCCAACTTCCCGTTTTAGCCTTTCAATCTCACCGGGAAGCCCTGGGAGAAGTATTAAAATAAAGGTTTTAATTTTTCAATTCATATTTTGTAAGAAATTATTGATGATAAACTAATAAATTTAATAATAAAAGGGAGAAAATAATGGAAAAAGTAAATTTTTTTAAAGTCAATAAATTAAAAGTAAAAAAGGTTTTAGAAGATTCTAAGTTAAGGGTTGTGGTGAATAAAAATACAATGGTAACCTTTTTTGAATTTGGTCCAAATACCACTATCATGCCTAAACATAAACATCCTCATGAACAAACAGCAACAGTGACAGCGGGCTCAATAAAAATGATTGCAGGAGGGGAAACCAAAATCTTAAAAGCGGGCGAAGGAGCAGTAATCCCTCCTAATATGGAGCATGAAGTTACTCCTTTAGAGCCAAACACTAGGGTAATGGATGTTTTTTATCCTATACGAGAGGATTATCTTTGATAAAAAAAGTTAGATTGAAGGAGTATATAGTTGAAAATATTAGCTTTAGATTTTGATGGAGTAATTGTGGATAGTGTTTTAGATTCGCTTTTTGTGAGCCATAATGCCTATTTAAGACTTCATAGTCTGGGGAACAAGAAATATTTTGGGGGAGAGCTTTTTACTTTCGGAAATTGGGAAGAGGTTAAAAAGCAGTACCAGGAAGAGATAAAATATTATCGCACCCTAAGGCCTTATATTCGGGGAGCAACCGATTATGGTTTGCTCCAAAAAATAATAGAAGAAAATAAATCTATTAAGGATCAGGAAGAATTTGATAATTATAGAAAGATAGTGAAGTTCGATTTTAAAGCCTATGAAAAAGAATTTTACAAAGAACGAGAAAGACTTCAAAATATAGATTATAGAGCCTGGTTTAATTTAGAGCCACCCTACCCCAAAGTAATAGAGGGGATAAGTAAGTTATTAGAAGAAGGAATTAAAATCGTTATTGCTACCGCTAATAGAAGAAAGGCAATTGCCAGATCTTTTACTCCTGAATATTTTGGTTTTACTATTGAACCAAAAGATATTTTAGATAAGAGATACGGTGAAGACAAATCTGAGCAGATGAAGCAGATTGTCAATTTATATCAAATTAAGTTCAAGGACATATATTTTGTAGATGATCAGATAAGCCATTTGATTCAAACCAGACCTTTAGGGGTAAAAGTCATTTTGGCCGGCTGGAGCTATGCAACTAAAGTTCAGAAAGAGGAAGCCCGGATACAAAAAATTCCGGTTATTGAAAAAGAAGAAAATTTTTATCCTATAGTTAAGGATATTTTAAGGTAATTTATTTAAGAAGGAATAAATTTTAAAATACAAAAAGGAGGAAAAAATGAAAATAGTAGATTATAAGGAAGTGAAAGCTGAAGCTGTAGATTTTGAAGATGTCAAAGATATTAAAGTAAGGTGGCTTATTTCTGATAAAGATAAAGCCCCGAACTTTGCTATGAGGTTGTTTGAAGTTGGTCCGGGAGGGTATAGTCCTTTACATACGCATAATTGGGAACACGAGGTATTTATTTTAGAAGGTGAAGGGGTAGCTAATAATGGAGAAAAAGAGACCAAGCTTAAAAACGGGACAGTAGTTTATGTAGCTCCTAACGAGAAACATCAATTCAAAAATATCGGTTCTGAAACCCTAAAATTTCTCTGCCTAATTCCAATTAAGAAATAAAATTAGCGTACAGCGTTTAGCGTATAGAAAAAATGAGGCCAAAAAAGTAGGGGCGTATTGCATACGCCCCGAATCATTTATTATATGCCACTAATTGCTGCATTCTATCTGTCTGCTTGTCTGTAAAATTTACTCTACAACCGTAAATTCAATAGTCACTTCAGTGGTCTTTCCAGAAAAAACATCTTTTAAGACTAACAGAAATTTATAATCACCTACAGGGAAGGGAGAAGTTTGAGTTAGTGTATTGGTAATAAACAAGTCGAAATTTTTAGAATGTGAAGTTATATGGTAGTCAAGAAAGTCTTCTTGTTTGAATAATACATTGTTATTTTTATCTAAGATATACATATCTTCTTTAATGTATATTTCATAAAGATCTTTTTTAATTTCTTTAATGGTATAATTTCTTGCTTCACCATACATAAGGAAAGTTTCACTTTGAGCAAAGATGGCATCTTTTCTTTGGTTATACATACCAAATCCCCAAGCCTCTTCATCAGTAAATGTCACATTGATAAATTCTAAGTCGGCTTTACTTCTAACTACTATTAGAGCTTCTTCTAATTCTTCTACTGCTTTATTATATCTTTCTTCGTCAATTAATTTTAAAGCCCTATTAATATAATCTTTTTCTTCACTGGCAAAAGAAAACATAACAAAACTAGTGATAGTAAAAATTAAAATTAACCCTAAAAATATAAATTTTTTATTTAAATTCATTTTTGCTACTCCTTTTAATTTTAAATTTAGTAAATTTTTTTACTCCTTTTTATTATATAATAATCTATGAGGCAGTTCAAAAAATAAATAAACATAAAGAAAGTATCGAGTTAAGAAAGAGGAGGGAAAGATAAAAAAAGTAGCATTCTTCTTTTTATCTAAATATCCCATCCAAAGTTTACACTAACATGAACTTGTTCTGTTTTAATAAAAGGATTGAACTAAAATCTTTTTTAAATTATAATTGATTTATTAAAAAAGTATTAGATGGTTTAGTTTTTTTAAAAAACTTGCGGAGCATAATTTAAAGGAGTATGGAGGAGATTGTAATGGAATGTAACATCGAAAAAAATAAGAGAGATTGTCCTTGTACTTATGAACCCTGCAGTAGAAAGGGTAAGTGTTGTGAATGTATTGCTTACCATTGGAATCTGGGTGAACTTCCCGGATGTCTATTCCCTCCCGAGGTGGAGAGGACTTATGACCGTTCGATTAAAAGATTTATTGAAACGTATAAATAAATTCGTATATTGTATATCGTATTTCGTATATCATGAAGAAGAAAACAGCGGATAGAATGTTAGTTATCCAGTTACCCGGTTACCTAGTTTATCCGTTAAGTTAAGGATTAGCTAACCAATCATGGAGTAGGGCAAGCAATATGTCCCTAATTACTATAAACTGAAAACTAAAAACCGTAAACTGATAACTTATATTTAAAATTAACGACTAATTTAATTGATCAATTGGACAATCGGTTAATATTTTTACGGTAATCTAATTTTATTCAAGGGCCAAAAAACTATCCAAGCCCTACCTACAACATTCTTACGAGGAACAAATCCCCAATATCTGCTGTCACTACTGTTAGGTCTATTATCTCCCAAGACAAAGAACGAATTATCAGGTACTATTGTAGGAGGAATATTCTCATACGATCTACTTTTTACATAAGGCTCTTCTAATTTTTCACTATTAATATATATTTCTCCATCGGTAATTTCGATTTTATCTCCCGGAACTCCAATTATTCTTTTAATATAATTGCGTTTTATTTCTAAAGGTGGTCTAAAGATTATTATTTCAC
>Ga0255384_10018_pt1 | contig 30051 bp, 25 predicted proteins | sample ANMaggSeSYBR01F7_FD_182106 | JGI IMG/M metagenome (GOLD analysis project Ga0255384, IMG submission 182106) | Sediment cell enrichment communities from methane seep in Santa Monica Basin, California, United Staets - ANME aggregate JGI... | ecosystem: Environmental > Aquatic > Marine > Cold seeps >... | reverse complement strand
AGAGCTTTCTATATTGCCGTAGGAACAGGGGATTCAATTATGCCTGCAGTTGAAGGGATAGATGGTAATAGTAGAGTTATGAGTGGGTTGGATTTTTTATATAAAGTTAATAATAATGAAAAAATCTCTATTGGCCAGGAGGTAGTAGTTATCGGTGGTGGAAATACCGCTATAGATGCAGCCAGGACTGCCAAGAGAATGGGGGCAGATGTTACCATGGTATATCGCCGAACCAGAGAAGAAATGCCTGCAGAGATAGAAGAGATTAAGGAAGCGGAAGATGAAGGAATTAAAATACAACTTCTGCAAAATATCAAATCAATTAAGTCAAACAGTAATAGTAAGTTAGCAGTTAAATTTGTGAATATGCGGCTTGGTGAATTTGATAAATCTGGTAGACGAAGACCTGTGGAAATAGAAACTTCTTTATTTGTTAGAGAAGTTGATCTATTGATTTTAGCCATTGGCCAAAAACCATCTCTGGGTAAATTATTTGACAAAGAGACAATTAAGCTTAACAGAAATGAAACTATCTTTTGTCATTCTCATAAAGGAGAGACGATGTCAGAAGATATCTTTGCCGGTGGTGATGTGGTAACCGGTCCTTCTACTGTAGTAGAGGCGATCGGACAGGCTCAAAGGACAGCCGAGGCCATAGATAAATATTTAACCGGTGGCCGAGAGGAATATCCCTGGAATATAATGGATGAAATCAAAGTTAAGTTTGACCCGGAAGAAGAACCGGTAAATTATGAACGGGCAAAGAATATATTGATTCCGGTAGAAAAAAGAGATTCTTATAGAGAGGTTGAAAAGACCTGGGACAGGGTAACTGCTTGCAAAGAAGCAGATAGATGTCTACGTTGTGAGTTTAAGAAAGAAGAGGAGGGAGCATGACAGTAAAAGAGATTATTAACAAGTATGGAAACAAAAGAGAAAATTTGTTACAGATTTTGCATGACATTCAAAATCAAAGCCCCCAGAATTACATTAACCAAGAAGACATTAATTTGTTGAGCAAGGAAATGAAAATACCAGCATCTGATATTAAAGGGACTGCTTCTTTTTACACAATGTATAGTTTTGTCCCTCGTGGTAAATATATAATCAGAGTTTGCGAAAGTCCTCCTTGTCACTTATTAGGGGCACAAACCATTTTTAAGGCTATAGAAACTAAATTAGACATCAAAGAAGGAGAGACGACCAAAGACGGACTTTTCACTTTAGAAGGGACTAGTTGTTTGGGAATTTGCGGAGTGGCTCCGGCTATGATGATTAATGAAGAAGCCTATGGTAATTTGAATGAAGAAAAGATTGGAAAAATATTGGACCAAATTCAAGAAAAGGAGAGTAAATAATTATGTCAAAAAGAAGCATTGCCCAGATTTTAGTTGGTATTGATGGAAATACTGTCCTTTCCGGTGCAAGGAATATAAAGACCAAACTGATTACCGAAATAAATAAACAAGGTCTTTCCGATCAAGTTTCGGTAATCGAAACCGGAAGCATTGGTCCTATTAATAAAGGGGTGGTCATAGGTATTTATCCGACCGGTGAAATGTACGGAAATGTGACTGAGAAGGATATTGCTGAATTTATTCAGGAAAGGTTTATTAAAGGCAGACCTTATAAAAAGCTACTGTTAGAAGAAAAAATACAACCCGAGATAGATTTAGAAGTCTATGATTCCAGAAAAACCCAATATTTCGGGCGAATCGTCCTGGATAATTGTGGGAAGATTAACCCGGAAGATATTGAAGAGTATATCGGAACAGGTGGTTACCAGGCATTAGGGACAATCTTGAAAGAAAAAACACCAGAAGAAGTTATTCAAATAATGAAGAACTCCGGACTCAGAGGAAGAGGTGGAGCCGGATTCCCCACCGGCTTAAAATGGTCTTTTGCAGCCCAGGAAAAGGAAAGTCCAAAATATGTTATTTGCAATGCAGATGAAGGAGAACCGGGTACTTTTAAGGATCGATTAATTATGGAAGGAGATCCCCATAGAGTTTTAGAAGGGATGACCATCTGCGGATATGCTATTGGAGCTAATACCGGTTATATCTATATTCGAGGAGAATATCAGCTCTCCATTCAAAGGTTAAAAAAAGCCATAAAGGATGCTGAAAAAATAGGCCTTTTGGGGAAAAATATATTTGGAACTAATTTTGATTTTGAGGTAAAGATTAAAATTGGAGCAGGTTCTTATGTCTGCGGAGAAGAGACGTCTCTCTTAAATTCTATGGAGGGTTTTAGAGGGGAACCAAGGCTAAAACCTCCTTTCCCTGCCAAATCAGGGTTTTTATCTAAACCTACTAATGTGAATAATGTAGAGACCCTGGCTAATATTGCTCCTATTGTTTTGAATGGTGCTGAATGGTTTAAAAGATTTGGGACAGTAGATTCACCGGGGACTAAAGTTTATACTATTTTGGGACATGTAAGTCGTCCTGGCTTAATAGAAGTTCCCATGGGGATTACCTTAAGGGAAATTATTTATGATTATGCAGGAGGCATTTCTTCCGGAGAATTTAAAATGGCCCAAATAGGAGGTACTGCCGGTGATATTCTCTCTGCTGAACTTTTAGATGTGCCGCTTGATTATAAATCCCTTCAAGAAGTAGGGCACAATCTTGGTTCCGGAGCAATATTAATTATGAATAATTCAGTTTCAGTAGTAGATTTTTTAAAGTGCTGTATGAAATTCTTTGTGCATGAATCCTGTGGTCGATGTTCTGTGTGTCGAATTGGGACTAAGCAGATATATGAATCTTTTAATCGCTTAGAAAAGAAGGAAGCATATTTTGATGAATTAAAAAATATTAAAGAACTTGCTGAAAATCTTAATTTGGTTTCTTTTTGTCCTTTAGGGCAATCAATTGCTTCCCCGGTCCTTTCTGCTATAAAATATTTTAAAGCAGAATTATCAGAGGGTATAAATCCAAACAAAATTCACGAACCTGTTACCAGGGAAGAAAGTGGCACAGTATCCAGTTATTCTTAAGGGTAGGCGCAGGTTTAATTATTTTAAGACAAATATAAAAGATATTTATGAATTAAAATTAACAATAAACTATAAACAATAAGAAGGAGAGGGGTTAATGGCAAATATTACCATAAATAATATGAAAGTTGAAGTAGCAGAAGGTACTACTATTTTAGATGCTGCTAAAAAGATTGGAATAAAGATACCTACTCTGTGTTATCTTGAAAATGTTCAAGAACCAGGATCATGCAGAATATGTGTTGTGGAGGTTGAAGGGGCCAGAACGCTTCAACCTTCTTGTGTAACACAGATTTCAGAAGGTATGAAAATCCATACCAATACTAAAAAAATAAGGGATGCCAGAAAGATTATATTGGAGTTGCTTTTAAGTGATCATCCCTGGGAATGCAATACTTGTGATCGTAATCAGGACTGTGAACTGCAAAAATTAGCAGATGAGTATGGTATTAAAGAAGTTAGATTTCAATCTGTGAAGGAAAGATTACCTTTAGATGAAAGCACTCCTGGGATTGTAAGGGACCCAAACAAGTGTATCTTGTGTAGGAGATGTGTCACCGTATGTCAAGAAGTACAAGGGGTGGGAACATTAGCCCCCAGAGCCCGCGGTTTTGATACGATTATTGCTCCGGGACAAGGAGATTTATTAAACGATGCCATATGTGTACAATGCGGACAGTGTGCTGCTGTTTGTCCAGTTGGAGCAATAAGTGAAAAAGATGATATTGATAGAGTATGGGAAGCAATCGATGACCCAGAAAAATATGTAGTTGTTCAGACTGCTCCGGCTATAAGAGCTGCTTTGGGTGAATGTTTTAACTTAGAACCAGGTACCTTGGTTAAAGGGAGAATGACTACTGCTCTTAGGATGCTCGGTTTTGATAAAGTATTCGATACCAATTTTGCTGCTGATTTAACTATTATAGAGGAAGGAACAGAGCTTCTAACCAGACTGAAAAAAATATTAGTGGATAAAGACAAAAATGTGGCTTTACCCATGTTTACTTCTTGTTCTCCCGGATGGGTAAGTTATATGGAACACTTTTATCCTGAATTTATTTCCAATATATCTACCTGCAAATCTCCTCAACAGATGTTCGGGGTAATTGCTAAAACTTATTTTGCAGAAAAAGTTGGAAAGAAAAAAGAAGATATTGTTGTCGTATCCATTATGCCCTGTACCGCCAAGAAATTTGAATGCAACCGGGAAGAAATGACAGATAGTGGGGCGAAAGATGTAGATTATGTGTTAACTACCAGAGAATTGGGAAAATTTATTAAACAAGCAGGAATAGATTTTGTTAATCTTCCCGACGAGGAAATGGATGCACCTATGGGTATATCAACCGGTGCTGCTGATATATTTGCCAATACCGGAGGAGTTATGGAAGCAGCCCTAAGAACGGCCTACGAGATTGTAACGGGAAGGGATATTCCTTTTAATAAATTACATATCACCCCTATTCAGGGACTTAAGGGAGTAAAAGAGGCATCACTAACCATAGAGGGTACAAAAGAAGAATGGAAATTTTTAGAAGGCGTTACTCTAAATGTTGCAGTTGCCCATGGTTTAGGGAATGCTAAAAAAATATTAGAAGAGGTTAAAACCGGTAAAAAACAGTATCATTTTATCGAAATTATGACTTGCCCCGGTGGTTGTATCGGTGGCGGTGGACAACCAAGGATGACAACTGATGAAGTAAGAAAAGCCAGAATTGAAGCAATATATAAAGAGGATGAAGGCAGAGAATACCGGAAGTCTCATGATAATCCAGCATTAAAGGTTCTCTATGAGGAATTTCTTGGAAAGCCTCTGGGAGAAAGATCACATCATTTGCTTCATACTAAATATTTTAACAAAAAAGATGAAAATGCTTAAGTTGTTTGTTACCATAAAACAAAAAATGAAATAAATAAAAAGCAGTGATCTTTTAAAAAAAAATAGATAAAAAGGAAAAATTAATTATTGATTGCCTGCGAGAGAGGAAGAACTCTTCTAATCTTAAGGGGAAATCGTAAATTTCTGAAACAACTAAAGAGGTTTGATTTCTTAACTTAAGGTTATATAATCAGACCTCTTTTTTATTTATTTTATAAAAAACAGAAAAGGGAGGAGGAAAATGTCTAAACGGATCGGAACAGTTACTATTGTTATAACTAATAGGATCAATCAATCTGCCAGAGTTAACGAAATTTTAAGTAACCATGCAGATCTCATTATCGGACGAATGGGTTTACCTTATTCTCTCAAAAAAATTAGCATCATCTGTCTAATTGTAAATGGTTCAACTGACCAATTGGGGTCTTTAACCGGTCAGTTGGGCTCTATTGAGGGAGTTCAGGTTAAATCAGTTATGGCAAAGATATAGTTACGCGGTGATTGTTAAGTTTTTAAATTAAATTAAAAAAATAGAAAATTGACAAAGAAAGAGACAATTATTTAAAAAAATTATTGAAAAGGGGAATAATTTAAATGGAAAATTATAAAATCAAATTTATTACTCGGACCGGAATATTATTAGCGGTAGCTTTAGTTGTTCAGATGGGAGGACTACCTCAACCTGTAACTGGTCCACTAATTAACACCGTACTTTATCTTTCGGCCTTATTAGTAGGAAGTTGGAGTGGAATCATTATCGGTATTTGCACACCGGTTATTGCTTTTATGAGGGGTATTTTACCTGCACCTTTAGGTCCAATGATTCCTTTTATTGCTCTGGGCAATAGTGCCTTAGTGGTTGTTTTTAGCCTATTAAAAGGAAAAAATAAAATTTTTGGAATTGTTATTGCTTCCTTGGTTAAGTATTTGATTTTATTTACAGCAGTAAGTTATATTGTAGATGTACCTGATAAGATAGCCCAAATTATGAGTTTACCTCAATTGTTCACTGCTCTATCAGGTGGAGTAATTGCTATATTGGCTTATAAAGCTTTATGGTCTATCGGTATAGACAAAACAAAAGACACCCTGAAAGATAAAAAATAATAAAATTCATTAAATTTTTGATGAAGTATAATAAATTTGTAAATTCTGCGAAAATTAATTTTATTGAGATTTTATTGGATTATATCTCCTTATGAGATATAATTAACTCGTATATAATAATAAAACGAAAAATGAAAAGCGCAAAACTAAATTCATATCTCGTTTAAACTAGCGTATAGCGTTTAGCGTGGAGCGTGTACATTTGGTTACACAGTTAGTTAATAAATCAGTACAAAACAGTTAATTAATTAACTATACAAACGGTAAACTATCTAATGAATATTGATGGGCAATAAATATGGCTTGATTTATCAAGCCCGCAAGACACGGGTCGAATAAATTCGGCCCCTACATTAAAAATAATACTTTATGCGAAAAAAGGTTTTGAGTTTTAAATTATGGCTTTACGTTTTTAGTTTATTGATTTTTCCTATACGCTATACTATATACTAACGACTAATTTATAATAATAACAAGTTAGAAATTTATAACTTTTTATTGAGGAATGGAGAAAAAGAAATGGAACAACAGACTGATAATTTGCTAGAAGAATTTACTCTTGAGCAGATAAATGAATTAAATAAAATTATTGAAAAATACAGAGTGGAGCCGGGAGGAATAATACCCTTATTGAAAGAAACCCAAGATCTCCTTGGATATCTGCCCATAAATATCCAGAAACAAATATCTGATAAAACCAATATCCCCTTAAGTAGAATTTATGGAATAGTAACCTTTTATTCATTCTTTACTATGACTCCACGGGGTAAGCATACGGTGAAAGTGTGTTTGGGTACGGCTTGTTATTTTAGTGGAGGTAAGGAAATTGCAGAAACAATAGAGGGAGAATTTGGAGTAAAATCTGGAGAGACCACTGCCGATAGAATATTTACTTATGAAACAGTAAGATGCCTTGGAGCTTGTGGATTAGCACCGGCAATAGTAGTTGATGGAGAAGTATATGGGAGAGTTAAGCCCTCAAAGGTAAAAGAGATATTGAAACAATATAAATAGCGGTTAAGGTTAATACAGGAAAGGGGAAGGCTGTGGAAAAAATTAAGACAGAAGATTTAATAAAAATTAAGAAGCGCACCTTAACTAAAAGAGAATTATCAAAAAGAGGAAAAAAAGTAAGAATAACCGTCCATATGGGCACCTGCGGTATTGCTTCAGGTGCCCAAAAAATTATGGGTGCTCTAACAAAGGAAATTGAGAAAGAAAAACAAAAAAATATTGCAATTATTACTTCTGGTTGTATGGGGTTATGCAGTAGAGAACCTTTAATTACTGTGGAGATATTTGGGCAGGAACCAATAATTTATCAGTATATGGATAAAGAAAAAATGTTGGAAGTTTTTAAAAAGCATATTTTAGAAGGGAAAGTTCTTACTGATTATGTCTTGGCGAGGGGAAAAGAAGAGCAAATCAAGGAGAGAATTAAATATAAAGGTAGTTTACCAAACGAGATTGTATTGGATAAATCTATACCCGGTATAGAAAAAATTCCCTTTTTTGCGAATCAAGAAATAAGAGTTCTAAAAAATCGAGGAATAATTGATCCGGAAAAAATCGAGGATTATATTTCAAGGAATGGATATATGGGAATGGCAAAAGCCCTAAAAGAGATGTCTCCGGAAGAAATTATTCAGGAAGTTGTCGATTCCGGATTAAAAGGAAGAGGAGGAGCAGGTTTTCCAACAGGTATCAAATGGAGATATGCAGCCCAGGCAGAAAACAAAGTAAAATATGTTCTTTGCAATGCAGATGAAGGTGATCCGGGTGCATATATGGACAGGAGTATTTTAGAAGGAGATCCGCATGCTGTTATTGAAGGAATGATTATTGCTGCAAAAGCTATAAGTGCTCATCAGGGTTATATCTATTGCCGCGCGGAATATCCTTTAGCAATAAAAATGTTGAATAAAGCAATAAGTCAGGCCAAAAAACTTGGTCTTTTAGGCAAGAATATTTTAGGAACAGGATTTGATTTTGATTTAAAAATTTACCAGGGTGCAGGAGCTTTTGTTTGCGGAGAAGAAACAGCTTTGATGAGGTCTATTGAAGGTAAAAGGGGAATGCCTCGTCCAAGACCACCCTTTCCTGCTAATGCCGGTTTATGGGAAAAACCGACTGTTTTAAATAATGTAGAAACATTGGCTAATATTAGTCAGATAATTTCAAGAGGAAGTGCCTGGTTTTCCAATATAGGAACAGAGTTTAGTAAAGGGACAAAAGTATTTGCTCTTACCGGCGATATAAATAATATAGGTTTAGTAGAAGTACCTATAGGAATAACTCTTGGTTCGATTATTTATGATATTGGAGGGGGTGTTCCCGATGGTAAAAAATTTAAAGCTGCCCAATTGGGGGGACCTTCGGGTGGTTGTATTCCGGCTGAACATCTAAATGTTCTTTTGGATTATCATACGATAAAACAGCTAGGGGCTATTGTGGGGTCCGGTGGTTTAATCATAATGAATGAAAATAATTGCGCGGTAGATATTGCCCGTTTTTTTATGGATTTTTGTCATGAAGAATCTTGCGGTAAGTGCACTTCCTGTCGTGAAGGGACAAAAAGGATGCTAGAGATTCTTATTAATATTTGTGAGGGAAAGGGGAAAGAAGGAGATATTGAACTTTTGGAAGAAATGGGAGAAGTAATTAAAGATGCTTCACTTTGCGCTTTAGGTCAAACAGCACCAAATCCAGTTTTGACTACCTTGAGATATTTTAGGGATGAGTACGAAGCTCATATACGGTATAAAAGATGCCCAGCAGGCGTTTGCCGTAGTTTAATTAAATATAGCATTGATTTGGAAAAATGTATTGGTTGTGGTTCGTGTCTAAAAGTTTGTCCGGCAGATGCCATAAGCGGCGAGAAGAAGCAACCCCACAAAATAGATCAGGATAAATGTATACAGTGTGGTCGTTGCTATGAAATATGTAAATTTGAATCAATAATAAAAGAATAAATATTTGAAGATTAAAACCGGAGGGCAAAACATGAAGGAATAATGGTATTAGTAATCGGTTCCAGATAGACTTCCCAAAAATATTATAGAAAAAGAAATTCAAGCACGATGTCAATGAAAGGCAAAAATAAGATAAGATAATTTTGATTGTTCAGAAGAAGTTTTAGATAAAGGAGAGCAAAGAGTAGTGTCTTTAATAGATATAATCATAAATGATAATAAATTAAAAATTGAAGAAGGTACAACAATTTTAGATGCTGCTAAAGAGGCGGGTATCAAAATTCCCACCTTATGCGCAATGCCTGAAATTAATTTTGCACCTGGTTCTTGCCGGATATGTGTTGTAGAAGTTGTTGGCATGCCTGCATTAGTTGCTTCCTGTACCTATCCGGTAAGAGAAGGTTTAAAAATTTATACTCATAGTGAAAGAGTTCTCCGGGCGCGGAGAATGATTTTGGAATTTTTATTGGCTAATCATCCTCTAGATTGTATGACTTGTGAAAAGAGTGGTGATTGTATTTTAGAAGAATTAGCTTATAGTTTTGGTATAAAGAAATCTAGATTTGAACAAAATAGAAAACAAATATCTTTAGATGAAACAAATCCTTTTATTGTGAGAGATTTAAATAAGTGCGTTTTATGCGGAAGATGTATTGAAATATGTAATGAAATTCTACAATCTCATGCTATTAATTTTGGGTATCGAAGTTCAAAAGTAAAAATTATTGCTGATGAAGATGTTGATCTAAGGCGTACTCAATGTCTTTCCTGTGGTCTGTGTGTAGAAGTTTGCCCGGTTGGTGCTTTAACTGATAAAACTGCTCAGGGCAAAGGAAGAACCTGGGAATTTGAAAAAGTGAAAACTACCTGTAATTACTGTGGATGCGGATGCAATTTTGATTTTAACATCAAGGACGGGAAAGTAATAAAAGTGACTTCTAACCCTGAAAGTATAGTTAACGGAATCCATCTTTGTGTAAAAGGGCGTTTTGGTTATGACTATATTCATCGCGAAGACCGACTGAAAACTCCTTTAATTCGGAAAAACGGAAAATTTGAAAAGGCTTCCTGGGATGAAGCCCTTCAATTAATTAGTGACAAATTCGGTCAGATTAAGAAGGAAAATGGTAATGATAGTTTAGCTGTTCTTTCCTCTGCTAAGTGTACAAATGAAGAAAATTATCTGCTAATGAAATTTGGACGGGCAGTCTTGGGAACGAACAATATAGATCATTGTGCTCGCTTATGTCATTCGGCAACTGTGGCTGGTTTGGCTCAAGCCTTCGGTAGTGGAGCAATGACTAATTCTATAAAAGAAATTGCTGATGCTTCAGCAATTTATTTAACCGGTTCGAATACGACCGAAAATCATCCAATTATTGCTTTAGAAATCAAAAATGCGGTTACGAAAAATGGCGCAAAATTAATCGTAGCTGATCCTCGGGAAATTGAACTGACTAAATATGCAACTTTATGGTTAAGGCAATGGCCCGGTACAGATGTAGCTTTATTTAATGGATTAATGAATGTGATTATTACTGAAGGGTTGGAAGATAAGGAATTTATTACCGGGAGAACTGAAGGCTATGAAGAGATGAAAAAAACTGTGCTTAAATATACTCCGGATATAGTGGAAAAAATAACAGGCGTTCCTGCCGAAGATATCCGAAAAGCAGCCAGGATTTATGCAACTGCTCCCACTGTTTCTTTAATTTATTCAATGGGAATTACTCAACATACTACCGGAACAGATAATGTATTATCTACTGCTAATATTGCCATGCTAACCGGTAATGTAGGGAAGGAGAGTGCCGGTGTTAATCCTTTAAGAGGTCAAAGTAATGTACAGGGAGCTTGTGATTTAGGGGCACTACCTAATGTTTATTCCGGTTACCAAAAAGTTAATGATCCTCAAATTCAAGAAAAATTCTCAAAAGCTTGGGGAGTGGACTTATCTGATAAAGTAGGATTAACCGTAGTAGAGATATTAAATGCTGCTTATGAAGGAAAAATTAAAGGTATATTTATTATGGCAGAAAATCCGGCGATGTCTGAACCGGACCTCAACCATGCTCGGGAGGCATTAAAGAGAACGGAATTTTTAGTCGTTTCGGATATCTTTATGACTGAAACTGCCGAATTTGCCGATGTAATTTTACCGGGAGTTTCAATTGCAGAAAAAGACGGCACTCTAACCAATACAGAGAGAAGAGTGCAAAGAGTGAGAAAAGCGATTGAACCGATTGGAGAAGCAAAACAAGAATGGCGGATTATCAGCGAACTGGCTCAAAAAATGAGTTATAATATGAATTATAATAGTCCAGCAGAAATAATGGAAGAAATTGCTAAACTTACTCCTATCTATGGCGGAATTTCCTATGAACGATTGGAAAAAGATGGTTTGCAATGGCCTTGTATTGATGTTAATCATACGGGGACCCAATATCTGCACAAAGGAAAATTCAGCAGAGGTAAGGGAAAATTTACAGCAGTAGAATTTAAAGAAGCTGCCGAACTACCCGATAAGGAATATCCGTTACTTTTTACCACCGGACGAGTATTATATCATTTTCATACAGGAACGATAACACGAAGATCTAAAGGCTTAGATGAAATTTGTCCCGAAGCATTTGTGGAAATTAATCCGAAAGATGCGAAAGAATTGAAGATTGAAAATGAAGACATGATAGAAGTAATTTCTCGCCGTGGCAAAATTAAAGCAAAAGCACAAATTACTGAAAAATCTGGAAAGGGAGTTGTTTTTATGAGCTTTCATTTTCATGAAGCAGCTGCCAACTTACTTACCAATGCTGCTCTGGATCCGGTAGCTAAAATTCCCGAATATAAAGTGTGTGCGGTAAAAATAAGGAAAGCATTAATAAAATAATATTTGGAGCACACACAAAGAAGTAAAGGAATTATCTTGTATTTTGTATTTAATGCTAACGACTACTCACTATTCACTAACGACTAATTCAATTGGTAAATTGGTGCATCGATAAATTGGTTAATTGTTTAGTGTAACCCTTAGTGGGGTAGTTAGATAAAGAAAAGAATATTTATTGTTTTTGCTTTCCTATTTTCTTTTTTTCTCTAGTATCTTTTTTTCTTCGCGCGATACTCGATACGCAATACGTGATACGAATTTATAACTTTATAATCAAGACAGAATGGTATATAATATGGAGATTAAAAAGGGTCAAAAAACCCCCCATTTAACGGCAATTATTTTAGCAGGGGGAAAAAGCAGCAGGATAGGTTCGGATCAAGATAAAGCAATACTCGAATTAAATGGAAAACGCCTTATCGATATAGTAATATCAAAACTCAAGCACATAGTAGGAGATAATATTATTATAGTCGGCCCTCCAGAGAAATATCCCTCTTATAAACAAGTAGTACCGGATCTATTTAACCAAAGAGGTCTTTTGGTGGGATTATATTCCGGTTTGAAGGCATCTGCTTCTCGATATAGTTTGGTAGTAGGTTGTGATATGCCTTTTTTAAAGCTGGAGCTGCTTCAATATATAGGGGATAAAATTGATTCTAACGATATTATTATTCCTCGTTACGCCAAGAGTTATGTAGAACCCTTATGTGCTATTTATAGTAAAGCCTGCTTGGAAGTTATGAAGAGAAACATTGAATCCGGGATTCTATCGATTAGAAAAATTATTCCTTATTTAAAAGTTAAGTATATCGAAGAAGAAGAGATAAAGATGGTCGATCCGGATTTTAATTCTTTTTTTAATATTAATTATAAAGAAGACTTTATTAGGGCAGAAGAATTGATAAAAGGAAACAAGTCTAACGACTAAAGGAAGATTAAGTGGAAGAAAAAGGAGCAGGGGTAAATTTAACTCGAATTAAAGGAAACAAGAGAGAAGAAATTTCAGATTTAGTGGCAAGAGAAACTACTTTTACTGTCTTGCTAAACAAAAAAAAGTTAGTAATCTTAAATTGCAGTCCCGAAAAATATAAGTTTTTAGGATTGGGTTTTCTCTATACATCAGGTATTTTACAAAAGAAAGAGGATATTATATCTTTGGATGTAAATGAAAAACAGGGTTTAATGGATATAAAAATTAAAGGTGTTTCTTTATCGTCAAAAAATATCATTAATAGTCATTTATGGATAAAAAGTTACCAGCAATCAGAAGAACAAGAAGAGACCCCTCTATCTATCGATACTTCTTTAAAAATTTGTAGCAATTTGGTTTATTCTCTTATTTCTGAAATGCAGGAAAGAGCTAATTTTTTTAAATTGACTGGAGGGGTACATAGTTGCGCTTTGGCTGATAAAAATGGGTCTATAATATTATTCAGTGAAGATATAAGCCGTTATAATGCTATTGATAAAATATTAGGAGAGGCCTTTGTAAATGACATTACCACTGAAGATAAAATAATATTAACCTCTTGCCGCATAACTTCAGGAATTTTAAGAAAGATTATTATCGGGAAGCTGCCAATAGTTATTTCTCGGGCAGCTCCCACAGATCTTGCTATAAAGTTAGCTCAAAGAGTGGGTATAACTCTGATAGGGTTTGTTCGAAGGGAAAGGATGAATATTTATACTCATCCCGAGCGGATAGAAGTTTAATTATTAACATAAGGAGTTGCTAAACAGATTATGCCAGAAGAAGAGATAATTATTGCTATTGATCCGGGAAGCAAAAAGTGTGGCTATGCAGTGGTGAATTCTAATTTGAGTGTTTTACGAAGAGAAGTTACTTCAATTGAGGGAATCATAAAGACTATCGAAGACAGTTTCAACGTTTATAAAATAGACGAAATTATTTTGGGGAATGGTACTAATTACAAAAATATAGAAAAGAGATTAAAAAATCACTTTCCTGAATTAAAGATAATTCTAATCGAGGAAGAGTTCAGCACTTTGGAGGCGAGAAAAAAATACTTTGAGGCACATCCTCCCCGAGGTATTTTCAAACTAATCCCTTTGTCTTTAAGAGTTCCGCCATGTTATTATGATGATTTTGTAGCAGTGCTTTTAGCAGAAAAGTATTTTAGAAATAGTGAATAGTCGTTAGCATATGATTAGCGTATAGCGTACAGCGTTTAGCGTATAGTTTTAAACAAAAAGATGTTTCAAATGTAGCAACACGGCGTGCCGTGTTGAATTAAAAAGACACAATATATCGTGTTTCTACTTAAAACTAAAAACTTAAAGCTAAAAACGAAAAACCATAATTCAAAACTCAAAATTTTTTCATAGATTTTAAATTTAAAGTTCTGTTTTTACTTCTTTGGTTTTGAAGTATATTATGTGAGATAGGATAAACGAAACTTAATATACAACACTACGTATTTAAATTTTAAATTTTGAGATATGGCTTTACGTTTTACGTTTTTCGCTATAACTATCCGCTATCCGCTATACGCTCTACGCTAAAGTATACGATACGCAATACGAATAAATGGAGGGAAAAAATTGACTCGAGTAAAAGTTTTTACCAATATTTTAAAAGTTAATGATAGTATGGCTCAAAAAAACAGAGAGATATTCAATAAAAACAAAGTTTACACCATTAATTTAATGAGTTCTCCCGGGTCTGGAAAGACCAGTCTTTTGGAAAGAACCATAGATTCACTAAAAGATGAATTAAAGATTGCAGTTATAGAGGGAGATCTTCAAACCACTAATGATGCCGAGAGGATAGAAAAATATAATATTCCGGTGACTCAAATAAACACTGACGGAGCCTGCCATCTTGATGCTAATATGGTAGATGGGGTATTGAGCAACTATAATTTTAAAGAAACGGATCTTTTTGTTATTGAAAATGTGGGCAATTTAGTCTGTCCGGCTGGATTTGATTTGGGGGAAGATGATAGGGTGGTGATAGTGAGCATACCCGAAGGGGACGATAAGCCTATAAAATATCCGGTGATGTTCCGCAAGGCAAGTGTGGTTTTGATAAATAAGATTGATTTATTAGCTTATACAAATTTTAATATGGACAAAGTAAAGAAAGATGCATTAAATATTAACCCCAACTTAAAGATATTTGAAATTTCCTGTCAGACAGGTGAAGGGTTAGATAACTGGTTTATCTGGCTAAAAGAGCAGGTGAAAAATAAGTTAGCCGGTTAGCCGATTACCTGGTTAATTGGTTTAAGATACAAGAAAAATACAAGTTTTCAGTATGAAACTAAAAACTTAAAGCTAAAAGCGAAAAACCATAATTCAAAACTTAAAACTTTTTTCTCAATATTAAGTTCATAATTTCGTTTTTTGCCTCTTTGGTTTTTTATTTTTGCAATATAGTATGCAAGATAAGATCGATAAAACTCAATATACGATACTACATATTTAAATTTTAAATTTTGAGCTATGGCTTTACGTTTTGTGCTTTTCGTTTTTCGCTATATAATGTATGCTATCAGCTAAAAATACAAGATACGTTTTGTGCTTTATGCTGCGAGTTTATTTAGGAAGTAATTTAATGAAAATTAGAAAAAATATAATTATCAAAGGCATTGTCCAGGGAGTCGGATTCCGACCCTTTATTCATAAATTAGTACAAAATTACAATTTATCAGGTTGGGTCCTTAATTCAAATCAGGGCGTAGAAATGGATATTGAGGGAAAGACGGAAGAGTTAAATAATTTTATTGATGACGTAAAAAAGAAACTTCCTCCTTTAGCTCGGATTGAAAAGATAGAAGTAAATCAACTTCCTTTAATGGGTTATAAAGGATTTTACATTAAGAAGAGCATAGTCAAAGAAGAGAACGGTTTTGTATTGGTCTCCCCGGATATAAGTATATGTAAAGACTGCCTGAAAGAATTATTCGACCTTCATAATCGGCGTTTCCGTTATCCTTTTATAAATTGTACTAATTGTGGTCCCCGTTTTACCATTATAAAAGACATCCCCTATGATCGTGAGAAGACTACTATGAGCATTTTTAAAATGTGCCCAAAATGTCAAAGCGAGTATAAAAACATAGAGGATAGAAGGTATCATGCTCAACCAAATGCCTGTGCCGATTGTGGTCCGCAGGTATCCCTTTACCAAAATAAAAAAAGGATAAAGGATATTGATTCCATAGGAGAAGCTGTTAAACTTTTAAAAAAGGGGAAAATTGGCGCAATTAAGGGGTTGGGAGGTTTTCACCTGGCCTGTGATGCAACTAATAATAAAGCAGTTGCAAGGTTACGACAGTTAAAAAATAGAGAAACGAAACCCTTTGCCCTGATGTCTTTTGATTTAGAAAAAATTAACCAATACTGTGAAGTTAAAAAGGAAGAAGAAGAATGGTTAATAAATCAGTCTCGTCCCGTTGTCCTCTTAAAGAAAAAGAAAAACAATTTAATTTCTCCCTTAGTGGCACCAAATAATAGTTGTTTAGGAGTAATGTTGCCTTACACTCCTCTTCATTATCTTTTATTAAAAGATAATTTTAGCGCTTTAATAATGACTAGCGGAAACATTGCTGATCAACCGATAATTGGTGATAATCAGGAGGTTTTGGAGAAATTAGACAGGATAGCTGATTTTTTTCTTCTCTATAATAGAGATATATTTAACCGCTGCGATGACTCTGTATTAAAGATCATAAATGGTGGTAAGGTGTTTTTTCGAAGATCAAGAGGCTATGTGCCCCACCCCATAATTCTTGATTTTAAATTAAAGGAAGTGTTGGCTTTGGGTGGGGAATTAAAAAATACCATCAGTTTTTCTAAGGAAAACTATGTTTTTTTAAGTCAATATTTAGGGGATTTAAAGAGTGTAGAAACCTTAAATTTTCTTAAAAAATCTATGGTGAGTTTGAAGAAAATATTTAGAACAAACCCAGAAATTATTGTCTGTGATTTACACCCTGATTATCTTTCTACAAAATACGCTGAAGAAATTGGGGTTAAAAGAGGAATAAAAGTAGTCAAAGTTCAGCATCATCATGCCCATATAGTAAGCTGTATGGCCGAAAACAATATTAAGGACAAAGTGATTGGCGTGGCTTATGATGGTACAGGTTATGGAGATGATGGTAATATTTGGGGAGGAGAATTTCTACTTTGTGATCTTAAAAAATATTTTCGAATAGGGCATCTGAAATATTACGCTTTACCTGGGGGAGATAAAGCGGTTGCTCAACCATGGAGGATGGCTTACAGCTATTTATATTCTATTTATGGTCCCAGGGCTAAAAATATTGACATAGATTTTAACCGTAGAATAGATTATGATAAATTATCTATTATTGAAAAGATGATCGATAAAAATATAAATTCTCCGCTTACTTCCAGTTGCGGACGTCTCTTTGACGCAGCATCTTCCTTAATTGGCATAAGGGATGAGATAAGTTATGAGGGACAGGCAGCTATGGAATTAGAATCGTTTTGTGCATCCGGGATAAAAGAGAGATATAAATTTCGAATCTATAAAGAAGAAGAGGAATTTATTATTGACCCTCAAGAAATTTTTATAGATATAATTAGAGATCTTAAAGAGGGGATCGACAAAAAGGTAATGGCTGCCAAATTTCATAATACGGTTGCAGAGTTTACTCTTAATTTATGTGGTAAAATAAGTGAAGATACCGGAATTAATAAAATTGCTTTAAGTGGCGGTGTATTTCAAAATCGCTATCTAACAGAAAAAATTATTTCTCTATTTGAAAAGGATGGTTTTCAGGTATATACTCAACGGAAAGTACCTCCCAACGATGGAGGGATATCCTTAGGACAGGCAGTAGTTGCAGGATATGAGTAGCGGATAGCGCCAGTATTAAACTAAAAACTTAAAGCGAAAAACGAAAAACCATAATTCAAAATTCAAAACTTTTTCTTCAATTTTAAATTTTAAGTTTTGGTTTTGCGTTTTTAGCTTTACACTTTACGCTCTAAGACCATTCACTAACGACTATTTAATCGGTCAATTGGTAAATTAATTTATAGCTCGCATTTAAAGGGAGGAAAAAAGAAAATGTGTTTGGCAATACCGGGGAAAGTTAGAAAAATATTTGATGACCATACTGCTGAAATAGAAATCGGGGGAATTATTAAGAATGCAAGCTTAGATCTAATTCCTCAAGTTGTAGTGGGTGATTATGTGCTTTTACATGCTGGTTTTGCCATTGAAGTGATTGACCAGGAAAAAGCTTTGGAAATATTCAGGGCGTGGGAGGGGAAGGTAGATTGAGATATGTTGATGAGTATAGAGATAAAGAAATAGCCCAGAAAATACTTCGGCAAATTAAAAGTATTTCTAAAAAAAAGATTAATTTAATGGAAGTTTGCGGAACTCACACGGTAGCTATATTTAGAAATGGCATTAGAAAAATCTTGCCCACAAATATTAATCTTATCTCCGGACCGGGTTGCCCGGTATGTGTTACCCCCATTTCCTATATTGATGAAATAATTGCTTTATCCAGGGAAGAGGATTTTATTATCACTACTTTTGGGGATATGATGAGAGTTCCGGGTTCTACGTCTACTTTAGAGAAAGAAAAAACCGATGGGGCAGATATCAGGATTGTTTACTCTACTTTAGATGCTTTAAAGATCGCTCAGGATAATTCTTCTAAAGAAATTGTATTTATGGGAGTGGGGTTTGAAACCACTTCTCCTACTATTGCCAGTGCTGTATTAAAGGCCCAAAAAGAAAAGATTAAAAATTTTTCTGTTTTAAGCGTAGCAAAGATTATGCCCCCCGCAATGAAAGCTTTATTAGGGGGCAAAGAAGTAAACATTGATGGTTTTATTTGCCCGGGGCATGTAAGTGTGATTATTGGGAGTAAACCTTACACTTTTATTACCACTCAACATAAAATCCCCTGTGTTATCTGCGGGTTTGAGCCTTTGGATATCCTGCAGAGCATCTATATGCTGGTTAAACAGATTGAAGATGGCAGGGCAGAGGTAGAAATACAATATGAACGGGCAGTCAAACCTGAAGGGAATAAAATTGCCCTGGATAAAATTAACGAGGTATTTAAGGTGGCTGATTCCGATTGGAGAGGAATAGGCAACATCTCCCTTAGCGGTTTGGAGATAAAAGATAAATATGAGCAGTTTAATGCTAGAAAATTCGAAGTAGAAATAGAAGAAACCAGAGAGCCAAGAGGATGCCGTTGTGGAGAGGTATTAAGAGGAGCGATAACTCCGCCCGAATGTTCTCTTTTCAGAAAGATTTGCTCTCCCGAAAACCCTCAAGGAGCATGTATGGTTTCTACCGAAGGCACTTGCGCCGCGTATTATAAGTATAACTAGTATATCGTATATCGAGAAGAAAATAGTATATCGCATCTCGTGAATCGTATCTCGATATTAGTTAGCTGGTTAATTAGTTACCTGGTTAGCTAGTTAAGAAAATAAAAGATAAAAATCAGGAATCAGAAGACTATTAACGGATGGTATTTAGGATGTAGGGGTTTAATTCATCAAACCCGTTTTGTATCGGATAAATCCGTCTCCTACAAAAGATAATTATCAAAAAAAGAATAGTAGGGGCGTATTGTATACGCCCTATTAGTTTAGAGCGGATGCATTTAGTAGAGATAATGGTTAGTTAGTTGAGAAAGAATATATAATAAATTAATATTAAACTAATTAACCAGCTAACCAAGTAATTAACGAACCAATACTGACTGGTAAAATGGTTAACCAAGTATCAACAACTAAAATAGAAAGGGAAAGACAATGCAAGAAGAGAAAATATTACTGAGTCATGGTAGTGGAGGGAAATTATCTTTTAATCTAATAAAAAAATTGTTTTTATCGAATTTTAATAATCCTTATTTGGAAAAACTTGATGATGGCGCGGTATTAAATATCGAAGGATTAAAATTAGCCTATACTACCGATTCTTATACGGTAGACCCGTTATTTTTTGAGGGAGGGGATATTGGGGAACTGGCAGTTTACGGCACAGTCAATGATTTAGCCATGTGCGGGGCAACTCCTTTATATTTAAGCTGTTCTTTTATTATCGAAGAGGGATTTTCCTTAAGTTTGTTAGAAAAGATTGTTTCAAGTATGAGAGAAGCTTCAGTAATTGCCCGGGTTGATATTGTGACCGGAGATACTAAAGTGGTGAATAGAGGGGCCGTAGATAAAATATTTATCAATACCTCAGGTGTGGGAATGGTAAAAGAAGGGGTAAGTATTTCCGGAAGTAATGCCAAAGTTGGAGATATAGTTATGATAAATGGTCCTATTGGCAGTCATGAAATTGCGGTTTTATCGGAAAGAGAGGGCTTGAAATTCGAAACAGAGATAAAAAGTGATACTGCTCCTCTTTCTTCTTTAGTGGCAGAGATGTTAGAAGTTAGTAAAGATATCCATGTCCTAAGAGATCCTACGCGGGGAGGCTTGTCTACCACTTTAAATGAAATAGCTCTGTCTTCAAAGGTAGATGTAGAAATAAACGAAGTCGATATCCCTATTCAGGAAGAGGTAAGGGCAGCTTGCGAAATATTAGGTTATGACCCCTTGTACCTCGCGAACGAAGGTAAATTGGTGGCTTTTATTCCCTCGGAAATTGCCACTGATATACTAAAAAAGATGAAAGAGAATAAATTTGGAAAAGAATCAAAAATTATCGGCAGAGTGGTAAAAAAATCGGAGGGAAAAGTTTACCTGAATACTACCATTGGTGGAAAAAGAATAGTCGACATGTTAACCGGAGAGCAGTTACCGAGGATATGTTAAAATAAGTTAGCTGGTTAATTGGTTGCTTGGTTAGTTAGTTAAGAAAATAAAAGATAAAAATTAGAAGCCAAGAGCCAAAATTTAGAATCCAGTATTCAGAATTACTTTAAGTTATGAGAGTATATTTTGGTTGTATCTTCTTCTGATTTCTGAATTCTTAAATAATAATTATAGTTTTTTGCTTTTAGTTTTAAATTTAATCTCTTAGGGTTTAATTCCCCGCAGCTCTGCTGCGATTAATAAATGTGAAAAAAGATCGGAAAAGAATATAAAAAATTATACAATAAGCAAATTAGCTTGCTTTAGAGGTAAATAGATACCTCGTAGCTCTGTTGCGAGGAGTTTCATTTGCATACTGAAAACCCGTGTTTCTCTTGTATTTTAAACCAGTTAACTAATTAACCAACTAGCCAGCTAACTAGTGTAATTGGTCAATTGGTAAATTTAAATAAAGGTGGTAATAAATTATGGAAAAAAAAGAGGAAAGCGCGTACGTAAAGTTAGCGAGAGAGACGATTGAAAATTATATAAAACAAGGGAAAATAATTGCTCCTCCAAAAGATTTGCCAGAAGAGATGATTAATCGAAAGGCAGGAGTATTCGTTTCTCTTAAAAAAAACGGTAATTTAAGAGGATGCATAGGAACTTTTATGCCCACTCAGGAAAATATTGCCCAAGAGATTATAAAGAATGCCATTAGTGCTGCTGTTGATGACCCTCGTTTTTCTTTGGTGGCAGTTTCTGAATTAGGTGATTTAACTATTTCGGTGGATGTCTTGTCTCCTCCTGAAGAAATTTCTGATATCTCAGAGCTCGATCCTAAAAAATATGGAGTAATTGTTAGTAGTGGTTACAAAAAGGGTTTGCTATTGCCTGATTTAGAAGGAGTAGATACAGCAGAGGAGCAGGTAAATATTACCAAACGAAAAGCAGGAATTTATCCTGATGAAAAAGTAAAATTACATCGGTTTGAAGTGAAAAGATTCCATTAGGATTAGATAAATAGTTAGCTGGTTACTTGGTTAACTGGTTAAGAGAATAAAAGATAAAAATCAGTAGTCAGGAGCCAGAAGTCAGAATCCAGAATAATAAATAACTTAGAGCGAAAAAAAAGAGCTGATAAAATTAGTATCTCGCATGTATAGTTATCTGGTTATCCGGTTAACCTGTTTCCCGGTTAAGGATTAGTTAACCAGTCGTTAAGTAAGACAGACATATGGCAGTACGCCCCTACTTACTGAAAACCAAGAACTGAAAACTGTTAACTGAAAACCTGTATTTTTCTTGTATTTTCAACCAATTAACCGGCTAACCAGCTAACCGACTAACTGGCGAACTAGTTCGCCATAAGAGGTGATTTTTTAGATGAAAGAAGCAATGTTTTATGAATTATTCGATAAAGATAAAGGGATTATAAAATGTCTGCTTTGTCCCAAAGAATGCTTGATAAAGAAAGGTCAAGTTGGTTTTTGTCGAACCCGGAAAAATATAAATAGCAAACTTTATTCTTTAATATATTCCAAAGTTTCTTCTCACGGAATGGACCCTATTGAAAAAAAACCGCTTTATCATTTCTATCCCGGGACAATGGTTTTATCACTGGGCACAATAGGCTGTAATTTTACATGTGCTTTTTGCCAAAACTGGACTATTTCTCAAGCAAATATAAAAGATGTTCAAGCGGAAGAGTTATCCCCCGAAAAAGCGATACAGTTAGCCCTTAAGAATAATTCTCCAGCAATATGTTATACTTATTCTGAACCTTTGATTTGGTATGAATATGTTTTAGATACTGCAAAGTTGGCTAAAAAAAATAATTTGAAAAATATATTGGTTACTAATGGATTTATTAATCGTGAACCTCTTATTAAACTTTTGCCTTTTATTGATGCCATGAATATTGACCTTAAATCTTTCCAAAATTCTTTTTATCAAAAATACTCTAAAGGAAGTCTTTCTCCTGTACTGCGAACTATCGAGATTTCTAGAAAATATTGCCACATAGAGTTGACCAATCTGATTATCCCCGGCTTAAATGATAACGAAGATGAAATTAAAGAGATGATTGATTGGATTTCTTCTTTAAGCGAAGGCATACCTTTGCATTTTTCTCGCTATTTTCCCTGTTACAAGATGGACATTGAAGCAACACCTATTTCGACCCTATATAAAGCTCGGGATATTGCTAAGAAAAAATTGAAGTATGTATATGTAGGGAATATTTGGGATGAGGAAGCCAATACCACTCATTGTGGAAATTGTAAAAAAACTTTAATCAAGCGAACTGGTTATAATATTATTAATGTGGGTTTGGATAAAGATGGAAAATGTAAATTTTGTGGTGAAAAAGTAACTCATATTTAGTTAGCTGGTTAGTTGGTTACCTGGTTAGCCAGTTATAAATTTCAAGTTTAGAAAAACCAGTACGAATGTATTACGTGAAAAAAATAGTTATTTAGTTAGATGGTTAAGGATTTAGCATTAAACTAATTAATTAGTTAACCAACTAACCAGCTAACTAAGAAAGATATCTCAAATAGATATAAATTGAAGCAATAATAAGATTAAGTATAACCAGGGGGAAAGATACTTTAACAAAATACCAGAAAGGGATAGGTTGTTTATTTTTTTCAGCAATATCAGCGACTATTAAATTAGAGGCCGTTCCTATTAATGTGCCATTAGCTCCAATATTTGCTCCCAGGGCAAGTGCCCACCATAATATAGTTATAGAAGATCCAAGGTGGTGAGAAATATTTTCAATTACGGGAATAGCCAAGGCTATAATAGGTATATTATCAAAAAAGGAAGATGTAAAGGTGGATACTCCTAATATGGTGAAAGTTAGAAAGTTCATGCTTCCTTTAGTAAGATTTAGAAGCTTAGAAGATGCAATTTCAATAAGACCATTTTCTTCCAAGGTACCGGCTAAGATATTTAACCCGATTAGAAAGAAAATTATCCTCCAATCAATTTGGGCATAAATTTCGTCAGGTTTATTGTGGCTAACAAAGAGCAACGTTATTGCCCCCAATAAATAAACAATAGCCAGGTTTAAATTAATCAGATGCGAGAAAAACGAAGCTATTATAGTAATACCTAGAATTAATAAAGAATTTTTAAGTAAAGGAAAGTTGGTAATAGCCTTTCTTTCGTCAATTTTATTAAGGTGAAGAATAATATCATTTTGTATATCACTTTTTTTAAAAGTATTTTTAAAAAAGATAGCGAAATAAAAAACATTAAATAAAATAAGTATTATAGAAATAGGAGTTGTGTGATAAATAAAATCGTAGAAATTAAGTTTTGCAGCAGAACCTATCATTATATTAGCCGGCGTGCCGATATAGGTAGCTAATCCACCGATGTTGGCAAATATAATTTCAGAAATTAGAAAAGGCAAAGCAGATATTTCTAAGATATGTGTAATAGCCAGAGTAATATTTGCTAAAAAGAGCAAGGTGGTGATTTCATCTAATATAGATGAGAGGAAAGCAGCTAATAAAGAGAGAGAAATTAAAAGAACCAAAGGATTTCCTTTACTATATTTGGTAGTTTTTATAGCTAAGTATTGAAATATTCCACTCTCTTTTGCTATTATAGTAAATATCATCATTCCAATGATAATTCCTAATTTATTGAAATCTATATAAGTGATAGCTTTATCAAAGGTTATTAGACCTAAAATGATAGCTAAAATTGCCCCAAAAAAGGCAGAGGTTGTTCTGATACGACGATTGGTAAATATTAAAAAATAAGTTATAATTAAAATAATTAAGCTAAGAATCAATTTTATCATTTTTATAATTCCTTAAAGACTTATTACTGGATTAAAAAGATAATGTAAGACCGAATGGGCTGCAGAATGTACTAATAAGAATTATAACATATAATTTTTGTTTGTGAACTAACAAAGTTAAACATATTTTAAGATTTTAAAATATGTTTATGAAAAAGGAGAAATAGAAAATGTGGTTAGATTTTCTTTTTGGATCATTTTCAAAAAATATAGGAGTTGATTTAGGCACTTCTACCACCCTTGTACATATCAAGGGGAAGGGAATTGTCTTATACGAACCGTCGGTAGTTGCTTTTAAAGATGGAGGAAATAGTGTATTGGCAGTAGGGGAGGAAGCGAAAAAAATGCTGGGAAGAACTCCTCAAGGTATATTTACCGTCAGACCTTTAAAAGAGGGGGTAATAGCTGATTTTGAAGTTACTGCTGAAATGCTAAAATATTTTATTAAAAAAGTTCATAATCCTAATCGTTTTACCAGGCCATCGGTTGTAATTTGTGTTCCTTCCGGGGTTACGGAGGTAGAAAAAAGAGCAGTATCGGAAGTTGCTTATAAATGCGGAGCGGGACGGGTGTTTCTGATAGACGAGCCTATAGCAGCAGCTATTGGTGTAGGGCTTCCTATATTTGAACCTATGGGAAATTTGATAATAGATATAGGTGGAGGAACTTCCGAGGTAGCCATAATATCTTTGGGAGGAATAGTGATAAGCGAATTGAGTCAAGTTGCCGGGGATTATATCAATGAAACCATTAGTAAATACGTAAAACAAGCACATAATTTATATATTGGTGAATTAACTGCTGAAGAAATTAAGCTTGGTTTGTCCATAAATAAGTCGGGCGGAGAAGATGGTGATTATGAGATTAGGGGGAGAGATAAAGTTGCGGGTCTTCCTAAGATAATTAAAATTTCTAAAGATGAATTAAGGGAAGCCCTTTCTGAACCTCTAAGAATAATTGCTAATACAGTGAGGATGGCTTTAGAAAGAACACCTCCTGAATTGATCTCAGATATTGTGGATAAGGGAGTGATTATGACTGGTGGAGGCTCACTCTTGATAGGTTTACCAGAACTTTTACAAGAAGAGATAGGTATTCCAGTTTTTATATCTCCAAAACCGGTATACTGTGTTATTAAGGGGATAGGAAAAGTCTTGGAGGATTTTAATTCTTATCAAAGTGTATTAATTAGAACATCTAAAAGAATCTGAATTAGTCGTTAGTGAATAGTGAATAGCAGTGGAGAGAAAAGCAAAAAGTGCAAAACTAAAACTTAAAACTAAAAACCAGTTTTGTATTTTACATTTTAAACTGTAAACTGAGAACTGAGAACCTGTATTTAGTGCTAACGACTATTCACTAACGACTAACGACTAAATACTAACGACTAATTTAATTGAGGAATTGGGAATTTGAAAAATTTTTTCTCTCAAAAAAATACTTTAATAATTTTTATTTTATTAATTATTATAACTATTTTTATAATGACTGTAGACTACCATGGGAAAATGTACTTTAATTGGTTAGAGAGTATCGGATTAAAACTTTTTTCCCCAATTAATCGCGGAATAACTTTAGTTACTGATAATACAAAAAACTACTTAAAGGCTATGGCTGAATTTAAGAAAGTGGAAGAAGAGAATAAAGAGCTGAAAGAAAAAATTGAAATTACCTATCAGGAAAACGCTATATTAAAAGAAAAATTGATAGCCTATGATAGGTTGAAAAAGTTGTTAGAACTCAAAGAATCTTTTTCTTACGAAATGATCCCCTCTTTGGTAATCAGCCGAGAACCAGGGAATTGGTTTAATAGTATAATTATTGATAAGGGAATAATTGATGGAGTAAAGAAAAATATGGCGGTAGCAACTCATCGCGGATTGGTAGGTAGGGTAGTTAGTGTTGATTCCCGAACAGCAAAAATATTGTTAATTTTAGATCAAAGAAGTGCTGTGGGAGGTATGATTCAAAGATCAAGAGATATAGGAGTAGTAAAGGGAAGTGAAAGTAATTATTGCTATATGGAATATCTTTCCAACGATGCAGATGTAAAAATAAATGATAAGGTGATAACTTCCGGATTAGGAAGCATTTTCCCCAAGGGAATTATTATTGGTAAGATAGTGGGGATAAAAAAGGAAAGCCATGATTTATTTCAAAAAGTAATAATAAAGCCAGAAGTGGATTTTACTAAATTAGAAGAGGTATTTGTAGTGAAAAAAACTGAATAGAATTTGATTGAGACGTCCGTTCTACCTCGAACACGATATATCGTGTCTCTATTCCTGAATTCTGATTTTCTTAACGCAATACGCGATACGCAATACGATATACTAATTTAAGAGGAGGAATCATTATTTACAAAGTAATAAAATTAAAAAACGGTTTAAGAATTGTAGTAGAAGAAATGCCTTACATGAAGTCCATAGCTATTGTTTTCGGAATAGGAGCCGGGTCAAGGTACGAAGTACAAGAATATCAAGGAATTTCTCACCTCATTGAACATATGCTATTTAAAGGAACTAGCAAGAGAAAAAGCACTTTAGAAATATCTCAGGTAATAGAAGGTATTGGCGGAGAAATAAACGCTTCTACATCTAAAGAGACAACCCACCTATACGCTAAAGTTCCTCAGGAGCAATTTAAAACTGCTTTTGATGTGTTAGCCGACATAATATTAAATTCGTTAATGAGAGAAGAAGACCTTCGTAAGGAAAAAAATGTAATTATCGAGGAAATTAAAAAATATCAGGATATACCAGAAGAATTAGTAGAAATCTTACTTGATAGGATAATGTGGAAAAATCATCCTCTGGGAAGGTCTGTTCTTGGAGATGAAAAGAGTGTAGTTAATATTCAAAGAAAAGATCTTTTATCATATATAAATACATTTTATCGTCCCAATAACTTAGTAATAAGTGTTGCAGGCAATATTAAGATAGCAGAAGTAATTCTACAGGTGGAGAAGTATTTTAAAATAGTAGAAAAAAGTGAAGTTAGCAATTATTTGCCCGCAAAAGATAATCAGAAAAATACTCAAATAGGAATAAAATTTAAAAAAAGCAACCAGACTCACCTTTCTTTTGGTTTTCCCGGAATTTCTCGGTTAGATCCTGATAAATACTCCGTGGATTTATTAGATATAATATTGGGCTCGGGATTAAGTTCCCGGCTTTTTCAAGAGATAAGAGTTAAGAAAAGTTTAGCTTATGATATCCATTCATTTATTCAGTATTTTAACGATATCAGTTCTTTTAATATTTATGCCGGTATCGATTCAAGTAAACTGAGGGAAACTATCCAGACAATTTTAGAGGAGCTTAATAAAATAAAAGATAATAATTTAAAAGAAGATGAATTGAAAAAAGCAAAAGAAATGTATAAAGGTGCCTTATCTTTAAGTTTGGAAAGTACTTTAAGCAGGGCATTTTGGTTGGGGAATAGGATGCTTTTATATGGTAAACCTTCAAATTTTGACGAAATAAAGGAAAAAATTGAGGAAGTAAAAATAAAAGATATTCAGAAAATGGCTCAAAATATTTTTACCAAAGATAAAATAAATTTATCTATTGTTGGTCCCTTCAAAAAAAAGGACAAGGAAGAATACAATTCTCTTCTACAAGAACTGTGATTTTATTTGGTTACACAGTTAATTAGTTTACCCGGTTTGCCAGTCTACCGGTCGCCCGGTCTACCAGTCAATACAATAGGTAATGCAATTCTACTTACTGAAAACTGTAAACTAAAAACCAGTTTTATTATTTAATCGTTTACTGGCTATGATAGTTACTTAGTTGATGAATTTATATTAAACCAATTAACTAGCTAACCAGCTAACTAATATATTTGGTAAATTGATAAACAAGGATATAGCAACATGCCTTTAAAGTTAGGAATGGGAGATATTATTAGATTAAAGAAAAAACATCCTTGTGGTGGTTTCCACTGGGAAATTACCAGAACCGGTATTGATATTGGCTTAAAATGCCTTTGTTGTGGTAGGAAAGTCTTGGTTTCCAGGGTAAAATTAGAGAAGAAAATCAGAGAAATTATTCCCAGAGATTAAAAAAAATAGATATTTTTTAATATTTTTATTATTTGCTTTTTACGAGATACGATTCACGAGATACAAGATACGCATTTGCCTAACTAGCTAACCAGGTAACCAACTAACTAGCCAACTAAATAGATACTCGATACTTTCTTTTGTTAGTGTAAACTTTAGTGGGGTAGTTAGATAAAAAGGTTATTTTTTTATCTTTCCTAACTCGATACTCGATACTCGATACGCGATACTTTCTTAAAAAGCTTGATATCGAAAATATCTGTGATATAATATAAATCGTTTTATATTTCTAATTTCCTTGCTCCTGAGAAATCTTTCAGGGGCTGATTAAACCGAAAGGAGGTGGTAACAGATGAGAAGTTACGAAATAATGCTTGCTATAAATCCCCAGTTAGAAGACAAAGAATTAGATTCCTTATTAGATAAATTAAAAAAACTTATTACCGACGCAAAGGGAGAAATAACCAAGACAAATAAATGGGGCAAAAGAAAGCTAGCTTATGAAATTAAGGATTTCACAGAGGCGATTTATATCGTTTTAAATTTCAATGTGGATGAAAAAATTATTGCTGAACTTGAAAGAGTCATAAAGTTAGAAGAGAGAGTTATCAGATATTTATTAATTTTACAAGGTAAAGAAAAAATTCAAAATAAAAAATAGCTAATTAATTAAAGAAATACTAAAAAGAGAAAATAGATTAAAAAGGAGGAAAAATATAAATTAATGGCACGATATGGTTCTTTTAGAAGACCACAAAGGAAAGTTTGTCTTTTTTGCAAAGAAAAAATTTTAGCTGATTATAAAGATATAGATTTACTAAGAAAGTTTATTACTGAACAAGGCAAAATGTTACCTCGTAGAGCAACTGGAAACTGTGCGAGACATCAACGTACACTTGCTATATCTATAAAAAGAGCAAGAGAAGTAGGGCTTCTTCCTTATGTGGCGAAATAAGTAAATTAGTATATAGTATATCGTATTTCGTATATCGTTAGGATCTGAATGTTATATGCCGGTTGATATTCTGGATTCTGGCTACTGGCTCCTAATTTCTATTTTCTTTACGAAATACGAGTTTATTAAAAAAAATAGGGGCGTATTGCTATACGCCCTTTCAACGAATTAATAGACAGGCGAGATGCTTGTCCAAAGAAGAGGCTTGTTTATTGACTGAACAAATTCCAACTAAATCAATAGTCGAGGGTGCATTCTTAGCAGCAATTACTGCCGTTCTATTTATTATTAGTATTTACATTCCCTTACTGGGTACACTGGTAAGTTTTTTGTGCCCTCTTCCGATTATAATTTTATGTTTACGCCATAGTGTAAAGTTTGCTATCATCTCAACTTTTATATCAGGGATCTTAGTAACTATTTTAGCTGGTCCCTTGCAAGGGCTTATGGTTCTGTTAGGTTTTGGAATATTGGGATTAACTTTAGGTTTTAGCATAAAAAAAGAATTATCTTTAACTGATATCGTTATCATTGGAAGCATAGCTTCTCTAGTTTCTAAAGGTTTAATCCTTTTAATCGGGTTTTG
>Ga0255384_10016_pt1 | contig 30145 bp, 20 predicted proteins | sample ANMaggSeSYBR01F7_FD_182106 | JGI IMG/M metagenome (GOLD analysis project Ga0255384, IMG submission 182106) | Sediment cell enrichment communities from methane seep in Santa Monica Basin, California, United Staets - ANME aggregate JGI... | ecosystem: Environmental > Aquatic > Marine > Cold seeps >... | reverse complement strand
TTCAATTTCCTGTCCCTTAATTAATTTTTTTAAATGCCTTATCAACAGGTCACTATCAAAAGCAGAGGGATGGTCAAAGTTTATTTTCTTTCTTTCTTCCAAAGGAAGACGGCTTAAATCTATGTAATATGCATCTTGTTGAATCACAACCACATTTATGCCTTTTAAACTTTCATAGATCCTACGGGCTACCGTAGTTTTTCCCGAACCGGTTCCCCCTGAAATGCCTATTATTAATGGTTTCATAATCCCACTCCTTAAAAAGTTTCCCAAAGGTGCCAGGCACCTTTGGGAAACTTTTTTTATTTTTTATTCCTTAAATGCTCCTCATAGGTTTTGGAAAATATATGCCTTCCATTTTTTCCCAATACAAAATATAAATAATTTCCTTCTTCCGGTTCAAGGGCTGCCATGATTGAATCGAGTCCGGGATTACAGATTGGACCCGGAGGAAGCCCTTTGTAAAGGTAAGTGTTGTAGGGAGAATTTATTTTTAAATCTTTTTCATCTAAAATTTCTTTCGGAGTTTCTAAAATATACTGAATGGTAGCACAAGATTGTAATTTCATACCTATTTCTAATCGATTATAAAAAACTGATGATACTTTACTTTTTTCCTCGCTAAACCTGGCTTCTTTCTCAATAATCGAAGCCAGAATAATAATTTCATCCAGAGAAAATCCTATTTCCTCGGCTTTCTCTGTAAATTTATTTTCTATGGCTATCTGGTTAAAATTTGATAACATAACCTCAGACATATTTTCTGCTCCATATTTTTTAGGCACTTCGTAGGTGTCAGGGAATAGATAACCTTCCCAGGATTTTTCGCTACCTTTTGCTAATTTTAAAAAAGCCTCCTTCTCTGCAACCTCTTTTTTATCCAAAAGTTCTGCAATTTGAGTAGAGGTATAACCTTCCGGAATAGTTATTTTGTAGACTATTACTTCTCCCTTTACTAATTTATCCAGTATTTGGAGCATATTCATTGAGGGGTTGAGGTTATATTCACCGTACTTTAGTTGGTCTTCTAACTTCAATAATTTGGTTAAAATTCTGAATGTATAATTATTTTTCCTAATTATTTCATTTTCTTCTAATACAATCACTATCTCTTTGGCATTAGTGCCTGAGGGGATGTTAACAATTTTTTGGATCGCAGAATTTTCTTCTAAGGGGAAATATATAGCGGTAACGAAAAGAATAGCAATCAAAGAAATCAAAGAAAATATGAAAAATAATTTACCAATAAAGTTCATTTTATTATCTCTTTACTTATCATCCTTCTATCCAAAAAAGATTGTAGAATTATTACTGCTGACATTTTATCAATAACTTTTTTTCTTTTTTTTCTGCTTCGATCAGTTTCAATTAAAAATTTTTCAGCTTTGCTTGTGCTTAATCTTTCATCTTCCAGTTCTACGGGCAGCTGGAAAGACAATTTAAGTTTTTCTCCAAAAGCTATAGCCTTTTGGGCCTGCTTGCCCAAAGACCCGTTCATATTTTTGGGTAAACCTAAAACTATTTTTTCTACCCCGTATTTGTCTACAATCTCTTTTATATTTTTTAAATCTTCTACTTCGTTAATTGAGTTAATTGTAGGTAAACCTTGAGCGGTAATCCCCAATTCGTCGCTAATAGAAATTCCTATTCTTTTTTCGCCTAAATCTATTCCTAAAATTCGCAAAAAAATAAATTCTCCCATTCACCAATCAGCCAATTGACCAATAAATTAATTCTCCAATTTACCAATTCACCAATTATTTTAGTCTACCAGTCTTCCAGTCTGCCAGTCCACCAGTCTACCAGTCAAATTAGCTAACTAGTGGATCAGTTTTTAAGACTTATTGACAGGCGAGACACCTGTCCTACGATTATATAATATTTCTTGAGGGCGTATGCAATACGCCCCTACTTTCTTTGTATCTTTCTTAACTTGAAACCCGCAACCCGAAACTTGCAACTTGTATTTAATACTAGCGACTATTCACTAATGACTAATTCATATGCCTTCTCTAATGCTTCGTCTATTTTATCTATTTTTTGCCCACCGGCCTGAGCCATTGTTTTCTTTCCCCCGCCTTTTCCACCGACAATAGGGGCAATAGTCTTTATGATATTTCCTGCATTGTAGCCTTTTTCTGCTAAATCATCGGTAACCATTGCCAATAATGCAACTTTACCATTATCTAATTCTGTCCCCAATACCACAATGCCGGATTTAATCTTATCTTTAATTAAGTCTCCCCAATTTCTCAAGTCGTTATTATCTTCGGCTTCAACTTTGAGAGATATAATATTTATTCCTTTAATTTCTTTCTTTTTAAATAGTAATTTGTCAACCTCATAATGGGCCAATTTATTACGAATAATTTGAATTTTCTTTTTCATATTATTTGCATCATCTATAAGCTGATCGATCTTTGGTAGTATCCCAGAAGGTGTGGTTTGTAATTTGCCAGAAGCTTCTTTAATAATGCATTCCTCTTCTTTAATATATTTTAAAGCTCTCTCGCCGGTTACTGCCTCAATCCTTCTTATGCCGCTACCTATCCCCTCTTCACTCAATATTTTGAACAGTCCGATGTTAGAAGTAGAGTTCAGATGAGTTCCTCCGCATAATTCCAAGCTGAATTCTCCGATTTTTACCACTCTTACCTCTTCACCATATTTTTCGCCAAAGAGAGCTATCGCTCCTATTTCTTTTGCCTTATCAAAAGTGCTAATCCTCGTTTCTACTTTCAACTCATTCAATATTTTTTCATTCACTAAACTTTCTATTTTTTTTAACTCTTCCATAATTAAAGGAGCAAAGTGGTTAAAATCAAAACGAAGATGATGGTTATTTACTGCAGAGCCTGATTGTTTAACGTGGTCACCCAATACATCCCGAAGTGCTCCATGCAGTAGATGGGTAGCAGTATGATTTCGGGCAATGGCTTTCCTTCGTAATAAATCTACCCTGGCCAATACTTCCTCTCCAACTTTTATTTCCCCCTTACTTACTTCGGCAAGATGAGCAATTAGACCTTCGACAGGAGCCTGGGTATCTAATATTTCCACTAATAGATTATTTTTAGATGCGAAGGTTATAACACCCTTATCCCCGATCTGTCCACCTTTTTCATCGTAAAATGGTGTCTTTTCCAAAAATATTTTGCATTCATCCCCCGCTGCCGCCTTATCTACCAATTTACCTTCTTTGGTGATAGCGATTACTTTGCTTTTATCTTCCACAGAATCATATCCTGTAAATTCTGTTTCTCCCCGTTCTTTTAAAATACTCTGGTACAATTTCTGATTAATATTATCATCTTCGCTGCTCTCTTTGGTTTTTACCCATGATTTTCTGGATCTTTCTTTTTGAATTTTCATTTTATTTTTAAAATCATCTTCTTCGATTCCCAAGCCATCTTCTTCCAGAATATCTCTGGTTAATTCTAAAGGGAACCCATAAGTATCGTAAAGTTTAAAAGCATCTCTTCCGCTAAGTTTATCTTTATTTTTCTGTTTTAATTCTTTCTTTAAATTATCTAATATCTGTATTCCAATATTTAAAGTTTCCTGAAATCTTTTTTCTTCGGCAAGGATTACCTGACAGATACGATTTTCCTCTTTATAGATTTCCGGATAAACTTCTTTCATTAAATTAATTACCAGGGGGGCAACTTCGTATAAAAATGGCTGATTATAGTTAATAACCTTTCCATAACGAAAAGCTCTTCTTAATAGCATCCGAAGAACATAACCCCTGCCTTCATTAGAAGGGACTATCCCATCAGAAATCATAAAGACCAAAGCCCTTACATGATCAGCAATTACTTTTAAAGCTAGGTCCTTTTTATTATCCTCTTTATATTTTATGCCTGCGTTTTGAGCAACAAATTTTATAATAGGCAAGAATAAATCTGTTTCAAAATCTGTATCAGCTTTTTGTAAAACAGAGGCAATTCTCTCTAAGCCTAAACCGGTATCGATATTTTGTTTGGGCAAAGGAGTCAATGAACCGTCTTCCTCGCGATTGTATTGCATAAATACCAAATTCCATAATTCCAGATATCTTTCATCTACACCTACCCCGCCGCCGCCTTTTGATGCCTTCTCATCGCCCAAGTCTATATATATTTCGGAACAAGGTCCGCAAGGTCCGGTCGGACCTACTTTCCAAAAATTATCTTCCTCGCCCAATCTAACAATTCTTTCCTCGTGAAGACCTATAAGATTGTGCCAAATATCATAGGATTCATCATCATCTTTAAATATGGAGACCCATAATTTTTCTTCAGGAAATCCTATAACCTCGGTAAAAAATTCCCAGGCCCATTTAATTGCATCTTCTTTGAAATAATCGCCAAAAGAAAAGTTTCCTAGCATTTCGAAAAAAGTATGATGCCGGGCGGTCTTTCCCACATTTTCAATATCGTTTGTCCTAATACATTTCTGGCTGGTAACAGCCCTTTTTAATGATGATTTAACCTGACCCAAAAATATTGGCTTAAAGGGGACCATTCCGGCGATGGTGAGTAAAATACTGGGATCTGAAGGTACGAGGGAAGCGCTGGGGGTTCTTTTGTGTCCTTTGCTCTCGAAGAATTTTAGAAATTTTTCTCTTATTTCATTGCTGGTCATGTAGTTCACGTGTAACCATTACTCCTTCCGATACCCCATATTGTTTTAATACTAAACGGGCTCGATGAATCGAGCCCCTACATTTACATAGACAGGCGAGACGCCTGTCCTACGTTTTTATATTAATCTTTGTGGGCGTATGCAATACGCCCCTACTTTTCTCTCTTTTATCTTCTTTGCTGTATACTACATACTTATACTTATTTGGCTTCTGTCTTCTATTTTCTTAACCAGGTAACCAACAAACTAGCACACCAAATGCGATATACGATTCACGAAATAGTAATTAGACACTTGATTTCTTTTTCTTACTCGATACTCGATACTATATACTCGATACTGTTTTTCTATCCTGCCACTCTTAGTACTTCTTCAATAGTAGTAATTCCCTGCAATGCTTTTTCCAGCCCGCAATCCTTTAGTGTTTTCATCTCTTTTTTAATAGCAACATCTTTGATAATATTACTTGAGGCTTTTGAGATTATTAAGGCTCTAATCTCTTCATCCAAGACAATAAGTTCATATATGGAAGTTCTTCCATAATACCCTGTATTTTTACAAAAAGAACAACCTGCTCCTCTGTACAGTTTAACTTCACCATCACCTTTCGAGTTGGCCTTTAAATTAAGTCCGCTTAAAACATCTTTTCCGGGTATGTATTCTTCTTTGCATTTTTCACATATAACTCTAACTAACCTTTGAGCTATTACTCCTATTACCGAAGATGAAATTAAAAAAGTTTCAACATCCATATCAATCAGTCTGGTTAAGGCACTGGCGGCATCATTAGTATGAAGGGTGCTGAAAACTAAATGTCCGGTTAAAGCCGCTTGGACCGCAATTTGAGCAGTTTCAGCATCTCTTATTTCTCCAACCATTATAACATCCGGATCCTGTCGTAATATTGAGCGTAATGTGTTGGCAAAAGTTAATTTTATTTTTGGTTTTATTTGAATTTGATTTATTCTGGCTAACTTATATTCTACCGGGTCTTCAACAGTTATAATGTTCTTATCTTTAGAATTTACTTCATTCAAAGCGGCGTATAAAGTAGTAGTTTTTCCGCTGCCAGTAGGTCCGGTAAGTAAAATTATTCCATAAGATTTTGAAATTATTGATTTAAATTCCTCCAATTGTTCTGGGATGAATCCGAGTTGTTCTAATTTTATCAATCCTTTACTTTTATCTAATAATCTTAAAACAACTTTCTCCCCCAATACAGTAGGGATAGTAGAGACTCTTAGGTCAACTTCCCTCATTCCGAATTTTACCTGGAAACGTCCATCCTGGGGAAGGCGTCTTTCAGCAATGTCCATCTTGGCTAATATTTTTATCCGGGATACAACCGCAGATTTTATTGTACTGGGTAAAGTTCTGACATCATGAAGCATTCCATCAATACGGAAACGAATTAAAAGTCCTTTTTCATTTGGTTCAATGTGAATATCACTTGCTCTGTCCTTAACACCTTGCACAATTAACATATTCACCAGTTGTATAATAGGAGCTTCCCTGCTTATTGCTTCTAATTTTTTCGAATCTTCTTCTTCTTCATCTTCTTTAAATACTACTTCCGTTCCTAATCTTTCAATTATGTCGTCATATTCACCCAATTCATAATAACTATTAATAGTATTTAAAATATCCTCTTCGGGGGCAAGCAATGATTTTATCTTTTTAATCTTGGTATGACTTCTTACAAAATCTATAGCGTAAACATCTAATGGATTTGCCATAGCAATAATTAATTCATCATCACTCTTGCTTATGGGAATTAATTTAAACTGCAAGGCGACTTTCTCAGATATAAGAGAAATTACTTCCGGGTCTATTACATAATTTGACAGGTCTACATATTTCGTTTCGTAGACATATTGCAAAACCTCATATAGCTCTTCCTTGGTTATTACCCCTGTTTCAACGAATATCTCACCCAATCGTTTATTGTTACCGTTTTTTTGCGATTCAAGAGCTTCTTTTAACTGTTGATCATTGATTAATCCCTGCTCAATTAAAATATCTCCGATTCTTTTATTGGTAAAAGGTTTTTTGGGCATTTCCATTTATATAACTCCCATAATCAGTAATAAGTAATGAGTGATAAGTAATAAGTTGCAAGTTGCAAGTTTAAAAAAAGAAGTAGGGTATATAATGCTAACATTAAACTAAAAACTTAAAGCAAAAAACGAAAAACCATAATTATAAATTCAAAGCTTTTTCTTCAATTTTAAGTTTTAGGTTTTGGTTTTGCGTTTTTAGATTTACAATTTACGCTTTGATACCTTTCGCTAACGACTAATTTATCTTGCACCTTGCACCTTGTATTTAAAACTAACGGCTAGTACGTTAGCGACTAATTTATTTTTTTGTAAACAAGTCTCCAAATAAATCCTTAAACAATATTTTATCTACATTCTGTTTCTTATTATATTCTTTCATAAATCTTTTCTGTTCTTCTTTTTCAGCTCTTCTAATACTTAAACTTATCTTTTTCCTTCGACTATCTAATTTTATCACTAAAGCTGTCACTTCTTCCCCCACCGAAAGAACACTCTCCGGATTATCTATTTTTTTATGGGAAATTTCTGATAAGGGGACCAAGCCATCAATATTTTCTTCTAAATTTACAAAAGCTCCAAAATCAGTAAGATTTACTACCTTACCTTCCACCAAAGTTCCAACCGGGAATTTCTTTTTAGTCTCAAACCAGGGGTCTGGTAATAATCTTTTTTTACTCAAAGTCAGTTGTAATTTTTCTTTATCTATTTTTATTACTTTGAACTCATATTCTTTGTCTTTCTTTAATTTTTCACTCGGATGTTTAATTCTTTCCCAATCTATTTCTGATACAGGTACAAATCCCTCTATTCCCTTATCCAATTTTACAAATGCACCAAAGTCTCTTACCCTTATTGCCTTACCTTTTACAATAGAATCTATCTTGAAAAATTTATCTATATCCTCCCAAGGGTTGGGTAAGGTTCGCTTTCTGCTTAAAAATATTAAGTGGGCATCCTCGTCTATTTTTATTACTTTTAAAGGAAGTACCATGTATTTCTTAAGTACCGATGAAGGTCTTTCTACATATTCCCAATCAATCTCAGATAAATGAATTACACCGGAAACTCCTGCTTCCAGCTCTGCATTAGCTCCATAAGAAGTGACTTGAGTGATTTTCCCTTCCACAATTGAACCAATAAGATATTTTTTCTTAACATCCTCCCAGGGGTTGGCTAATAATTGCTTTAAACCTAAAGATATTTTCCTTTTCTCGGGTTCGATCTCTAAAATTCTTAATTTTAAAACTTCTCCTTCGGAAACTAATTCTGAAGGGTTTTTTACATATGCCCAGGCCATTTCTGAGATATGCAATAGACCATTAAGGCCTTCTTCTATTTCAACAAAAGCACCAAAATCTTTAATTTTTATTACTTTTCCTTCTACTTCGTCACCAATAGAATACTTTTCTTTAACATTTTCCCAGGGATTCGGGGAAAATTGTTTTATACTCAGAGATATTTTTTTATTTTCTTTATTGTATTCAATAATTTTTACCTTTATTTTATCTCCGACTTTTAGCAATTTAGTGGCATCCTTCATATCACGCCAGGTAATTTCTGAAATATGAAGTAATCCCTCGACTCCGCCTATATCCACAAATGCTCCAAATTTAGTAATATTGGTTATAATCCCATCTTTTTCCTGTCCCACTTTTAAATCAGCTAAGGTTTTTTTATACATTACTTTACGTTCTTTCTCCACAATTAATCGATGAGAAAGAATAACTTTGTTCTCTCTTTTTTCCAGCTTAATTATAACAAAATCTAATTTTTTCCCTATATATTTATCTAAATCTTCATCTTTTATAAATTTGGTTTCGATCTGAGATTTAGGAACAAATCCTTTTAATCCTATATTAACAATTAAACCATTTGAATTTTTTTCGATTACTTCTGCATTAATTTTTTCTTTATTTCTATATACATCATTAAGTTTTTCCCATAGTTGAAAATATTTTGCTTTCTCTTTTGATAAAGTAACATTTCCATTTTTTTCATCAACATTAACAACATATAGATAAACTTCATCACCAATCTCTAAGGTATGGGTTATGGTTCCTTCTTTTTCAGAAAAGAGTGATTTTTCGGTGTTAGGAAGATGTCCCTCCATTTTATATTGTATATCAACCAGATATCCATCTTCATCGACTTTCATTATCTGGCCTTTAATAATATCCCCTCTTTTTATTTTTTTAAATTTTTCTAAAGATTGATTAATCATTTCATTCATTTCTTCTCTAGAATCGTTTTCTTTTTTTTCTACTTCATTTTTTTTGTTTAATTCCATTGTCTTTACATCCTTCCTTTTCTCATACAAAGTATAGCGTAGAGCGTACAGCGTTTAGCGTATAGGATAAACCATTCTGTACAGCATACTGCCCACTTCTTTTATAAGATTTTCAATAATTTCATTTTTATTTATATAATTCAAATCAAGAGATAATAAATATTGAGTTTCTAATTCCAACAATGAAGCATAGGCTATAGATAAAAATTGTTGATATTCTGCTTTATGTTTTCTTCCATATCCTTCAGCTATATTCGAAGGTAAAGAAATTGCTGCTTTCCTCATCTGTTGAGTCAAACCATATATTTCATGCCTTGGGAAAGTTTTGGTAATTTTATATATTTCTAAGGTTAACCTATAAGCCTTTTGCCAAACTATTAAATCCTTAAAACTTTTTGTTTTCAATACCCATTCCTTATTAACCTTCTACTTATGTCATTCCTATGAAAACGTAAATCTATCTTTTCTTATCTTTCACTCCTGGATTCCCACTTTCGTGGGAACGATAGAGGAAAATTGGCTTTTGTATTTCATCTTCTTCTTTTCTCATCACGGCAACGCCGTGATGCTACACGCTCCACGCTGTACGCTATACGCTAGTTATAATTCTTTTCTCTGTTATTATTTTATTTACCGGGATATCATTTTTATCAACAAATATTTTTTTTACTATCTGCATTTCAAAAGCCAAAGCAATAATTTTGGCAGAAGAGCGAACTTTTCTTAAAAAATTATCATAATACCCGAAACCTCTACCAACTCTATTCCCGTTTAAATCAAAAGCGATTCCGGGTACTATTATTAAATCGATATTCTCTGAAGGGAATAATCTATGATATTCTTTCATCGGCTCTAAAATTCCCTTTTTGCCTTTTTCTAATTCAATATCAAAATCAACTATTTTTGAAGGAGCTAAATCAATGCTTTCTGGTAAAATAATGGGAATAAAAACATTTTTACCCATTTTGATAGACATTTTAATCATTTCTTCGGTCTGTACTTCACTTCTGGTGGCAGCATAAAACATAATATTTTGGGAATTTATATACTCTAAGGTATCATCCAGTTTTAAAAATACTTGGTGACTTTTATCCCTTATGTCTTCATAAGGCAGGGAAAGTCTTTTTTTTAGTATTTTGCTCCGTATTTCTTCTTTGTTCATAACAGAATAGTCAGGAGGATACTCCTCACTAAAACTCCTGATTGATATAAAAAATGCAATATTATTTTGATATCAAAATGCCATATAAATTTTAATGATTATATAATATATTTATTTACTATTTTTGTCAAAATTATATCGTGTATTTCGTATGTCGTATATCGTATTTAGTATCGAGTGAAGAAAATAATTTTTCAGTTATCGATATATAGCTAAAAGTTTAAAAAAAGCAAAAAACCATAATTTTTATTTAATAATTCAAGAATCAATAGTCAGAAGCAGTATAAAATAACTTAACAAAGAATACGATCTCATAATTTGAAATAATTCTGAATACTGGATTCTGCCTTCTGGCTCCCTCTTTCTAATTTTTTTCCTAAATTATAAAACCCCGCTATGTCGTGTGCTTTAGGTTTTGATACCTGTCCCCAAACAGGTGGGTATCTACCTAAATGTTTTACGTTTCCGCGTCAACTAAATTAGTTAACGTTAGGTATTTGTCTTACTTCCGGTTGAAGGAGACCTACCTCAGGCGTACACATAACATTTAGAGCTCGATCCCTCTTTTATAAGTGTTGGTTCAAAACTTAATTAGTCAGCACGAGCACAGCAGGGTAATTATTTATTTCTTTTCGACCTTATAATATCATAGTTTACAATATCTTTCAATATCAGTTCGTATCTCGTATCTCGTGAATCGTATCTCGTTAAGAAAAAAGAAGTCAGGGGTCAGAATCCTTACGCGATACCATATTTCTATACGCTCTACGCTGTACGCTATACGCTATTTTTGCGGCAAATTTAATTTTATATACAGCTCCTTTAACTGTTTTAGATCTACTTCAGATGGTGCATCAGTTAACAGACAGGTTGCTCTTTGGGTTTTGGGAAAAGCAATTACCTCTCTTATTGAGGAAGCTTCGGCTAAAAGCATAACCATCCTATCCAAACCAAAGGCAATCCCTCCATGTGGTGGTGCTCCATATTTTAAGGCCTGCAATAAAAATCCAAATTTTTGTTCAGCTTTTTTATCATCTATTCCTAATAATCTAAAAATATTTTTTTGAAGGTCATTATTATGTATTCTAATACTTCCTCCTCCAATTTCGTTCCCGTTAAGTACTAAATCATATGCTTTTGAACGTACTTTCAAAGGATTAGTATCTAATAATATAATATCTTCTTCCAGGGGTGCTGTGAAAGGATGATGAACTGCTTCATATCTTTTTTCCTCCGAATTATATTCTAACAAAGGAAAATTTGTAACCCAGAGAAAATTAAACTCTTTTTTTTGCTGATTAATAAGGTTTAAATCTCTCGCTAATTTTAATCTTAGATTTCCTAAAGCTTCATAAACTACTTCCTTTTGGTCAGCAACAATTAAGATAATATCTCCTGGATTAGCAACAATTTTAAGTTTAACTTTTTTTATCTCTTCAGGAGAAAGAAATTTGGCTATGGAAGATTGAAAATCTTTTCCTTCTTTAATTTTTATGTAAGCTAGTCCTCTTGCACCAAATGAGCTAATAAATAATTGTAAGTCATCAAGTTTCTTTCGGGAAAACTCCTCATCACTTTCAACTTTTATAGCACATATTTCCCCTTTATTTTTAATCACTTCTCCAAATATTTTAAAGGAACTCTTTTGAAATATTTCAGTTAAATTTGTTATCTCCATTCCAAATCTTAAGTCTGGCTTGTCTGCTCCATATCTGGAAATTGCTTCTTGATAATCCATTTTGTTAAAAGGTATTTTTATTTTGATATTAAACAATTTATTAAATAAATAGGCAAACATTTCTTCTACTAAATTGAATATATCATCTCTATCAACAAAAGACATTTCCATATCAAGTTGAGTGAATTCTGCTGCCCGGTCAGCTCTTAAATCTTCGTCACGAAAACACCTTACTATCTGGTAATATTTTTCAAATCCTGCAACCATCAATAATTGTTTAAATAATTGAGGAGATTGAGGCAGAGCATAAAATTTACCCGGATTCACTCTACTGGGGACTATATAATCTCTCGCTCCTTCCGGTGTGCTCTTGGTTAAAAAAGGTGTTTCTATGTCTAAAAAACTCTTACTGTTTAAGTAATTTCTAATTTCCATACAAACCTGATGCCGTAAACGTAAATTTCGTTGCATCTTTGACTGTCTTAAATCAAGATATCTATATTTTAATCTCAAATTATCATTTATCTCTATCTTGTCATCAATATTAAAAGGTAGAGTATCGGAAACATTTAATATTTTTACCTGGATGGCTTTGATTTCGATCTCTCCGGTAGTCATATTAAGATTTGTTGAACCTGCTAAACGAGAAACAACCTTTCCTTTGATTGCAATCACATACTCATTTTTGATTATATGGGCTTTTTTATGTGCTTCAGCAGAATCTTTCGGATCAAATACAATTTGTGTTATCCCTTCGCGGTCCCTTAAATCAATAAAGATTAAACCACCGTGATCTCTTCTGCTCTGAGCCCAGCCCATTAAGATTACTTCTTTTGCTATATCATTTTTCTTAAGTTCTCCACAGGAATTAGTCTTCTTCCAAGAACCCATAGGCTCGATAATTTTTTTCGTTTTTGTCATTTTCATCTATGCTCCTTTATAAAAAAGTATCCAGTATCCAGTATCCAGTATTGAGTATTGAGTAAAGATTCCGTGATTTTTTTACTTTTTTGCTTAGACTCATTTTTATTCTGAATTCTGACTACCAGATTCTAAATTTCTTACTATATATTAATTTGACTTATGTCTCCTGAATTCTGGCTCCTGGCTTCTACTCTCTTTCCTAAACCAGCTGACCAAGTAACCAACTAACAAAATACTATGTAATCGATATTGTTTTTACTATCTTGCATCTTTCTTTTCTTTTTCTTTCTTGACTCGATACTATATACTCGATACTCGATACTGTTTTTAGGGATAAATCTTATTTAACATCCTCGGAAAAGGAATGGTTTCGCGAATATGGCTTAAACCACATATCCAGGCAACAGTTCTTTCTATCCCTAAGCCAAATCCAGAATGCGGAACTGACCCATATTTCCTTAAATCTAAATACCACTCATACTTTTCTCTGGGTAATTTATGCTCTTTAATCCTTCTTTCCAATAATTCATAATCATCAATTCTTTGTCCACCTCCGATAATTTCTCCATATCCTTCTGAGGCTAACAAATCTGCACATAAAGCAACTTCTGGCCTCTGGGAGTCAGGTTTCATGTAGAAGGCTTTACATTTTATCGGATAACGAAGAACAAAAACCGGTTTTTCGTATCTTTGTGATAATATAGTTTCATCTTCTCCTCCAAAATCATCTCCCCATTCTATTTTAGAACCATTATTTTTTAAAATATCTATAGCTTCATCATAAGAAATTCTTGGAAAAGGTACTTTTACATCTTCTAATTTGGAAATATCTCTTTCCAATAATTTCATTTCATTTTTTTTCTTTTCCAGCACCTGTTTTACGATATAAGCTATCATGTTTTCCTGTATCTCGTTGTTTTCTTCAAGTTCAATATAGGCGGCTTCAGGTTCAACCATCCAAAATTCCATTAGGTGCCTTCTGGTTTTAGATTTTTCTGCTCGAAAAGTTGGTCCAAAACAGTATACTTTTCCGAAAGCCGCGGCAGTTGCCTCATTGTAAAGCTGTCCACTTTGTGCAAGATACGCTTTATCGTCAAAATACTCGGTCTCAAACAAGGTAGTAGTTCCTTCGCAAGCTGCCGGAGTAAGTATCGGTGTATCCATCAAAATAAAACCGTTCATGTCTAAAAAGTCCCGAATAGACTTGATTATTTCTGCTCTTATTCTTAAAATGGCGTTTTGCCGGGGTGACCTTAACCATAGATGGCGATAATCCATCAGATATCCTACTCCATGTTCTTTTAAAGATATCGGATAATTATCTTCGGCCATACTAACAATCTCAATATTTTTTACTAAAACTTCATATCCCAAAGGAACTCTTTTCTCTTCTTTAACTACACCTGATATTTTAATCGATGATTCGTAATTAATATCGTCGGCTCTATCAAATATTTTTTCATCCATTTCATTTTTAATGAGAGTTGCCTGAACAAAACTTGTTCCATCTCTGACAATTAAGAATTTTATTTTCCCGCTTGAGCGTCTATTGTAGAGCCATCCTCTAATTTCTACTTCTTTTCCTTCATAATTTTTAATATCGCTTATTCTTATAGTTTCCATCTATACTGCCTCCCTTATACGTGATCTTGTAGGGGGGTCAGGTCTTCACATTTGACATAACCATAAAAAAAATAAATTATGTCAAATGTGAAGACCTGACCCCTTTTTCTTTTTATTCATGACGTCAGTTCATCAATTAAGTTATCTATTTTAATTTCCTTTTGTTCTTTGGTTTGCATGTTGCGGAGAATCACCATATTTTTAGATAGTTCTTCTTCACCAACTATTACTGTATATCTTGCTCCTATTTTATTGGCTATTCTCATTTGTGATTTTAAGCTTCCTTCGGAATAATCCATATCAGCAGATAAGCCGGTATTTCTTATTTTTTGCAATAATCTAAAAGCTGTATCTTTATTCTTTTCATTAACCTTAGCCACAAATACATCTATTCTCTTTTCCACAGGCCATTCGATTTTCTGTTGATCTATAGCGATAATCATCCTTTCAATCCCTGCAGCAAACCCTACTGCTGGAGTCGGTTTTCCGCCCAATTCTTCAACTAAATCGTCATATCTACCGCCACCGCCAATAGCATTTTGAGCCCCTAATCCTCCCGAAATAATTTCAAAAGCAGTTTTAGTATAATAATCTAATCCCCTTACTAACCGAGGGTCTTCATGAAATATAATTTTTTGATCATCAAGATATAATTTAACTTGTGCAAAATGCGATTCACAATCCTGGCAAAGATTTTTAATGATTACCGGAGCTGATTCTGTAATTTTTTTACAGCTATCTTTTTTACAATCCAAAACTCTTAAAGGATTTTTACTATACCTCTCTTTGCATTCAGAACAGAGAAAATCCTTTTTATCCTTTAGATATTTTTTTAATTTTTGGATATAATCAACTCTGCATTTTTTACAGCCTACGCTATTTATTAATATTTCAAGATTTTTTAAACCTAATTTTTTATAAACATCTAAAACAGTAATGATAACTTCAGCATCTGCCGCAGGAGATTTAGTTCCGATAACTTCAATTCCAAATTGATTAAACTGACGAAATCTGCCTGCTTGTGGTTTTTCACATCTGAACATTGGACCAAGATAAAATAATTTAATTACTTTAGAAATTCTATCCATTCCATTTTCTAAATAAGCCCTGATCACCGGCGCGGTTCCTTCAGGTCGTAAAGTAAGACTTCTGCCTTTTCTATCGGGAAAAGTAAACATTTCTTTAGTCACTATATCAGTTGATTCACCTATTCCCCGGACAAAAAGGTCAGTATATTCAAAGAACGGAGTCCTTATTTCTTTATATCCATATTTATTTAGTATCTCTTTTATCATATCTTCGATATAATACCATTTTGAAATATTCTCTGGTAAAATATCCTGTGTTCCTTTGGGGACTTTAATAAACAATATTTTCCTCTCCCTTTTTCTTCTTAGGGGTCAGGTCTTCACATTTGACATAATCTAATTTTACTATTGTTATGTCTAATGTGAAGACCTGACCCCTTTTCTTTATTCATTTAAAACTATAGTGTTGTTCCATAAATGCTTTTTTGTCAATAGCTTTTTTTAGGGCATCTTCACGACTAATTTTGTCTTCCATAACCAAATCTTTCAAGGATTGATCTAAGCTTTGCATACCATCTTTTTTGCTAATCTGTATAGTAGAAGGAATTTGATGACTTTTTCCTTCTCTTATCAGGTTTCTAATTGCCGGATTAGCTAACATTATTTCTAAGGCAGCAACCCTGCCTTCCTCATCTAAAGTAGGTAATAAAGTTTGAGCAATAATTCCCTGTAAAGAACCCGCAAGCTGCATTCGTACCTGGTTTTGTTGATGCGGAGGGAATACGTCTATTATTCTTTCTACCGTTTCTGATGCACTAATTGTATGTAGAGTAGAAAATACTAAGTGCCCGGTCTCAGCTGCGGTCAAAGCCATAGAAATGGTCTCGAGGTCTCTCATTTCACCCACCAAGATCACATCAGGATCTTCTCTTAAGGCATTACGTAAAGCAGAGGCAAAAGATGGAGTATGAGAGCCTATCTCTCTTTGAGAAACAAGACAATTTCTATGTGGATGAATAAATTCTATGGGATCTTCAATAGTAATTATATTAACGTATTTTTTCTTATTTATAATATCTATCAAGGCAGCAATAGTAGTGGATTTCCCGCTTCCTGTGGGCCCGGTAACCAATACCAATCCTCTATCTTTTTCGGTAAAATCTGAGAGAATCGAAGGTAAACCTAATTCAGAAAGGGTCTTTATTTTCTCAGGTATTAATCTAAAAGCAGCTCCCTCTCCACGGCGATGCTTGAATACATTTATCCTAAAACGAGCTACATTAGTTAACTCATAAGATAGGTCTAATTCACCATATTTTTCAAAATCACCCTTTTGTTTTTCATTTAGAATACTATATATCATTTCGTGAGTAATTTCCGGGGTTAATTCCGGAAAATCCATTTTTATTAATTTTCCATTTATACGGATAATAGGGGGTATCCCTACATTAAGGTGTAAATCAGAAGCATCTTTTTCTTTGGTTATATTTAATAATTCTTTTATTTCCATATCTAACCTCTCCTTTGTTTTTTGATTAATATTAGCTACATCTAACAAAATTATAAATTATCTTTATGGTGAAATATTTGATTAATTGTTTCATCGATATTTTCAAAGGAAGCCAGGACAAATTTTAGTTTTCTTTTAGTGACCTCTTTAATCATTTCGATAGCTTCTTCGTCTGTAGGGTCAGCCATGGCAACAACTAATTCATTATTTAATTCCATTATGGGTATTGCTTTAAATTTTCTAAGAGTATCTTCTGAAATATCCTTGGATAATTGAATATCAATGTTACCAATGTTCACCTGAACATAAGGCAGACTTAACTGCTTTCCCAAAACCCAATTTATTTCATCCTGTGTAACTCTTCCCAGGTCAATTAATATTTTTCCGATTCTTCTTTCACTATTTTTTTGAATTTTTAATCCTTCCTCTAATTGCTCCGGAGTAATAATCTTATAGTGTACTAATATCTCTCCTAATTTCTGAGAGTGCTTCTTCTTGTCTTGCTCCTCTTTCATTTTAATATTCCTCCTTTTTATCACATTACTACACTTATTTTATTCATGAATCTGTGAAACAAATTTTGAATGGATTATTTTAACTCTAATTGATTATATTATTAAAAAATCCCCGATAATACTTTTATTAAGTATCACCAGGGACGAGAATTGCTCGCGGTGCCACCCTGTTTGAATGGTAATTAATCCATTCCGCTTAACAGCCAATTAACGTGGGCTATCCGATTAAATTTACTATAATTTTTCAACTTAATTAATTTATTTAGGGGTCTTTCGATTATCTTCTCTTTTAATTCCTCAAAGAAAGATAATCTACTCTCCTATTTTCTATTTTTGAAAAATATTTAATTTTTAAAATTTAAGTAATTTTATATAATTTTATGTAAAAAGTCAAGCTCATAAAAAGAAAGTATCAAGTATATAGTATCGAGTATCGAGTTAAGAAAGAGAAAGAAAAGTTATAAAAACTGGTTAGCTGGTTAAGAAAATAAAAGTCAGAAACCAGAACAATATCGTATCTCGTACAAACTAGCGTATAGCGTTTAGCGTAGAGCGTATACATTTTGTTATATAGTTATTTGGTTACCTGGTTAGTTAGTTAATAAATCAGTACAAACCAGTTAACTAATTAACTATATAAACGTTCAACTATCTAATAAATATTGATTGGTAATAGGTATGGCTTTGATTGATTAAACCTGTTTCAGCTCAAATAAATTCTATACCAAAAAATCGTAAAATATATAACAAACATTTTATTTATAATACTATACACTAAACGCTGTATGCTATATGCTATATAGGTTTTGAATTTTGAATTATGGTTTTTCGCTTTTCGTTTTAAATTTTTAATTTTAGCAAAATATTCATTTTTTAACTATAAATATTTTTTATAGTTTTCTTGTTGGCTGGTTTTTCTTTCTCTAATTCCTGACTAAAGCTTATGCTAATGTCGGTAACTTCCGCGGGTTTCCATAAAAACTTTTTTGTCTATGGCCTTTTTAATAGCTTCCTCTCTACTGATTTTACCTTCTACCAGTAATTCTTTTAAAGATTGGTCTAAACTTATCATGCCATCTTTCTTGCCCATCTGAATAGTCGCAGGCATTTGATGAGTTTTTTCTTCCCTTATAATATTTCTAATTGCCGGGGTAGCAATCATCAATTCAAGAGCCGGAACTCTTCCCTCCTCATCTATAGTGGGTATTAAGGTTTGTGCAACAATTCCCAAAAGAGATTCAGCAACTTGCATTCTAATTTGATTCTGTTGATGTGGAGGAAATACATTTATTATTCTTTCTACGGTTTCGGCTGCGCTATTGGTATGAACAGTGGAAAATACTAAATGACCGGTTTCGGCTGCAGTTACCGCCATAGAGATAGTTTCAAGGTCTCTCATTTCTCCAACTAATATTACATCAGGGTCTTCTCTTAAGGCACTTCGCAAAGCATAAGAAAAAGAATCAGTGTGAATTCCTACTTCTCTCTGGTCTATAATACAATTTTTATGATTATGGATAAATTCAATAGGGTCTTCAATGGTTATAATATGTTCATATCTTTCTTTATTTATAATGTCTATCAAAGCAGCAATTGTAGTTGTTTTTCCACTTCCGGTAGGTCCGGTAATCAATACAAAACCCTTCGTTTTTTTAGTAAAAATAGATAATTCTTCCGGTAAACCTAATTGTGCAAGAGTTTTTATTTTTTCAGGTATCAGCCTAAAAGCGGCTGCCTCACCTAATCGAGTTTTAAATATATTAATTCTAAATCTTGTCATATCTTCTAATCCAAATGAAAAGTCTAATTCACGAATTTTTTCATATTTATCTTTTTGTTCATCATTAATTATGCTATAAATCATTTCGTGAATATCTCGTGAGTTGAGTTCAGGTAAATCTAATTTTCTTAATTTACCGTTTATACGTAGAATCGGGGGGACTCCAACCGTAATATGCAAATCCGAAGCGTCCCTTTCTTTAGTGACAGCTAATAATTCTCTTATATTCATGTAATAAAATCTTCCTTTCTTTAATTATTTAAAATAGAAAAGATTTACTTAAATTTATTTTTTATTTTATCAGAGATATTCCTAACATGCAAAATAATGTACTCTTCTAAACTTTACACTAACATCAATTGTGTTGCATATTGCATTTCATTTAGCGAAAAACGCAAAGCGCAAAACGAAAAACCATAATTCAAAATTCAAAACTTATTTTTGACCATGAGAGTTAATATGCTTGAACCTAACATTTTTGGTAATTTTTCAGTTTAATTTAAAAAATATTCTTTAATTTTAAGTTTTAAGCTTTGGTTTTGCACTTTGCGTTTTTAGTTTTTCACTTTTTTAATATACTATATACTGAATACTGGCTCCTGACTCTTTCTTTCTTCACGATATACGATATACGACATACGATATACTATTTTAGTTCTGCCTGTTTTTTTAGTACCTCTGCTTTATCAGTCTTTTCCCAGGTAAAATCTTCATCTTCTCTACCAAAGTGTCCATAGGATGCAGTTTTTCTAAAAATTGGCCTTCTAAGATCCAAATGCCTTATTATTGCTTCCGGACGTAAATCAAAATTCTTTTTGATTAATTCTAATATTTTCGATTGAGGAATTTTTTCCGTTCCAAAAGTATCTATCATAATAGATACGGGATGAGCTACTCCTATAGCATAAGCAATTTGTATTTCACATTTATCAGCCAATCCGGCAGCTACAATATTTTTAGCTATATATCTTGCCATATAACTACCTGATCTGTCTACTTTAGTGGGATCTTTTCCGGAGAAACATCCCCCCCCATGACTTCCCACTCCTCCATAAGTATCTACAATTATTTTTCTTCCGGTAACACCGGTATCTGCCTGAGGCCCTCCTATAGCAAATCTTCCGGTAGCATTAATAAAATATTTAGTATTTTCATCAAGATATTTTTGAGGGATAACGTGGTTAATAACTTTTTCCTTAATATCTTTTTTTATAGTTTCATAAGGAATATCTGGGTGATGTTGGGCAGCAATTACTACCGCTTCTACTCTTTTTGGATCCCCATTCTCATATTCAACTGTAACCTGAGATTTCCCATCAGGTCTAAGGTAAGTAATTAACTTCTTTTTTCTTGCTTCCGCCAATCGATAAGTTAATTTATGAGCCAATATTATAGGAAGGGGCATTAATTCGGGAGTTTCTCTGCAGGCATAACCGAACATCATTCCTTGATCACCTGCCCCGGTAGTTTCCATGTTATTTTTTTCTTTTTCTGTTTCTTTTACTTCCAGTGATTTACTCACTCCTCGATCTATATCCTTGGATTGTTCATCAATAGATGTTAACACCGCGCAAGTATCGCCATCAAATCCAAATTTAGCCCTGGTGTAACCTATATCTCGGATGGTTTGACGTACTATTTTTGGAATATCTATATAGCAAGTAGTAGTGATCTGCCCGGCAACCATAACCAGTCCTGTGGCAACTAAAGTTTCTACTGCTACTCTTCCATGGGCATCTTCCTCGTAAATGGCATCTAATATTGCATCAGATATTTGATCAGCAATCTTATCCGGATGTCCTTCAGTAACTGACTCTGAAGTAAATAAATATTTATTCTTCAAATCTAACATCTCCTTTTTTAATTTTAAATTAAAAAACCCCTTCAATTCCGAAGAGGTAATTTTTTTTATCTTATCTCTCGGAATTGTAATTCCGCGGGAATTAGCACCGACATAATGCCTTTGATAATGACATTATAGGTTGCTGGGCTTCTCAGGGTCCGTCCCTCCACCAACTCTTGATAAGAGTATATTATTTTTACTTTGTTAAAATACCATAGTTAAAATCTAATGTCAAGCTCAACAGAAAGTATCGAGTATATAGTATATAGTTAGGAAAGAGGCTGATTAATCAGTAAAATAGCAATGGGCTAATAATTAAAAAAACATCAATAATTCATACAATGATAGAATGTTTTATAATTTTTGTATTAATTCTACTGTTATTCGGTAAATATATTTTTTTTCAGTCATTTTTTTCTTTGACCTCCTCTCTTTACTATATACTCAATACTGGATACTCGATACAGTTTTAATTGGAGAATTGGTCAATTAGATCATTTCTTAACTATAAATATTTTTTATATTTTTCGTTATTCGCTATCCTTTTAATTATCTTCTTTAAGTCACCTTCTTGTTTTTTGGGATAAATCAGTTTTATATCTCCGCTGGATATTATAACTAAATCAGATAGGCCGATAGTAACTATTAAACCTTCGTCGTTTATAATAACACACCTCTTGGTATTTATTCCTTCATGCCCACCCTGAATTACATTACCATCTTTATCCTGAGGGAAAATTCTTTCCATTGAAGTCCATGAACCAATATCATCCCAGCTAAAATCTCCTTTTACTACCAATCTATTAGAAACTTTTTCCATAATAGCATAATCTATAGATATCTTATCTAATCCATAAAATACTTCTTTTACAACTTCTTTTTTGTGTAATGTTCCTAAACTGTTTTTAATTTTCATTAATCCCTCGTAAAGTTTGGGTGTCTCTTTTCTTATAGCACTCAAAATATCTTTGCAAGTCCAAATAAATATACCACTATTCCAAAGATAGTTTCCCTCACTTATAAATTTTTTTGCAGTCTCTGAATCTGGCTTTTCTGTAAAATTTTTCACCACACAAGCGGTAATATTTTCAGTTTTTTCTACTTCCTTACCTACACAAATATAACCATATCCGGTTTCTGGCCGCGATGGTTTAATACCTATGGTAATTAAATTAGCTGTTTCACGAGCAAGGATACAAGCTTCTTTAATTGCCTCTAAAAATTTTTTGTTATCTTTTATTATATGATCAATAGGAAGTGTAATCATGGTGGTGTCGGGATCTTTATATCTATGTTCAATAACTACTGCAGCTAAGCCAATGCAGGCAGCAGTATCTCTACCGATTGGTTCGAGAATATAATTTAAATAATCTATTTCAGGAAGAGCATCTTTTATACCATTAAAGAGATCTTCTGTAGTAGAGATAAACATATCTGATAAATCAATTAAGGGGGATACTCGATTAATCGTCTCTCTAATCATACTATTTCCACCAGTAATAGATAATAATTGTTTAGGTGTATCAAATCGACTATGCGGCCAAAATCTTTGCCCTCGACCACCAGCCATCAATACTGCAACGTTTTTCATAAAAATTATCCTCCCTATTTAATAGAGTATATAGTATATAGTATATAGTATATAGTAAAGAAAATAAAGAAGCCAGAATATAATCGTATCGCGTGCGTATTGAGTATTGTGTATTGCGTTAAGAAAAGAAGCGAGACTTAGAAGTCAGAATGGAAACGTATCTCGTTAAGATAGTTAGCTGGATAAATGAATAAACTTGCATCTTGTATTTTGCAACTTATATTTTACACTAACGACTAACGACTATTCACTATCGACTAGTTAATTGGTAAATTGGCGAATCGGTAAATCGGTAAATTAATATTAACTGGCAAACAGGATAACCGGGTAACTATATAGGCAATGCGCAATACGATATACTATATGCGATATACGAGTAAATGGTTTTGAATTTTAAGTTATATTTTTGCGCTTTTCGTTTTAAGTTTTTAATTTTATTTCATTATATATTTATTTTTTAATATATCAAAAATAATTAATTTAGGTTTATTTGTTAATTATTAAAGGATACAGTCTTTTATATAAAATAAAAGTTAATACGCCACTAATGATTCCTTTTAGAAGATTAAAGGGAATAATAGCTGGAATTAACATCTTAATTACAATATCTCTATTAACCCCTAAATAAAGAGGGGTGATTATCAAATTAGCCGGGACCATTATTAAGGTCATTGCTAATGTTCCCAAGATTAATCCTAAAATTGCTCCCTTCTTGTTATGATACAAGAAATATATTTGAGATGATACGAATACAAAAGTTCCCGTTGCTAAAAAATTCATCAAAGCGCCATAAGGACCGCCTTGCCCGGTAATAAGGGCAAAAAGCATAGCTGTAATTAGTGACATCAAAACACCAATTTTTGGACCTAGTTTAAATGACCCGATCAGAAGGAATACACTCCCCGGATCATATAATAAAAATGGTGCTTGGGGCAAAATGGGAAAATGAATAAAATACCCTACTACAATCGATAAGGCAACTAATAATCCAATGCTTGTAATTCTTTTGCTTTTCATAACTAACTCTCCTTTTATTTAAATTTTTTTACTATATTCATAAATTAGTCGTTAGTGAATGGTTCAACGTATAGGATAAATCAATAAACTAAAAACTTAAAGTGAAAAGCGCAAAACCATAATTCAAAACTCAAAACTTTTTCTCTCAAAACTAAATCTTAAGTTTTAGTTTTTACTTCTTCATCTTTTTATTTTCGTTATATAGTATACGAGACAAGAGAGATGAAGCTTAATAGATAAAACAATGTATTTAAATTTTAAATTTTGAGCTATGGCTTTACATTTTGCGTTTTGCGTTTTGCGTTATACGCTAATTAGAACTTACCTAAAAAGGAAATTCCTATACAATTGATTTAAGTTTAAAAATATTTTCTATTAATAATAAAATATCCCCGAAGACATTTACATTCTTCGGGGATAATATTTATTCAAAATAAATTACTTCTTCTCCCTTCCAGACTTTACTGTCGGCTCTGGCTTTTCACCAGATCTGTTCGGCACTCACAATAGTGAATATCGAGCTCGTGGGCTTATTACCTCCTCTTAGTCTTCTCTATTATAAGCTAGGAGAATAATTTTACCACCGGTCGGGAATTGGTTATCTCTTAGTATAACCTCACCCTGCCCCGAAAAAGTTTAATCTTCAATATTCTATTTTCGGTGATTATATCACTTTTCTGGATTCTTTACAATAAGCAACATTAGATAATTAGCCAATTCACCGATTGACCGATTGACCGATTAAAGATAAGAAATGTAAAATACAAAACTAGTTTTTAGTTCACTGTAAATAAAGGCTTTTTTAAACTTGAAACTCGCAACTTGCAACCCGTAACCTGTTACTCATTACATATTACTTATCACTGTTTTTTTCTACGCTAAACGCTGTACGCTGTACGCTATTTTAATCAGTAGCTTTAATCTCATTTTGAACTTCTTCTAAACTAAACCCTCTTAAATCAGCATAGTAGTTTAATACCTTGTTCACATAATTATCAGGTAATTCTTGGTTGTTAGTTAACCGTTCCTGCACATTGTATGGTCCTTGGTTATAGGCAATTACAGCGGTTTTTAAATCATTAAAATTTCTATTTAACATAGATAAATAATATACTCCGATTTTGATGTTTTTAATAGGATCGAATAATGTCTTTTCTGCGCCATCCCATTCAATACCAATATTTCCCGCTAACTCCGGGGCAATGAATCTTCTTACCTGACACAATCCATAAGCATAAGAATCTGAAATGGCTTTGGGATCGTAATTGCTTTCTGTTTTTATTATGGCAGTTATTAATAGGGGATTAAAATTATATCTCATGGATTCTTCATAAATAGTTTTAGATATCTCATATATAGATTTACTGTCTAAGGTAGAATTATTTTTAGAAATTTCCTTTACTGCTTTTGTAATATAATATTCTCTTTTAACTTCATTGGAAATCATTCCAGTTAATTCTTGTAATTGCATATAAATTTCTGTAAATTGATCTCTACTAATTTTCACTTGACTATATTTTTTTACTTCATTAGATAAATCTTCTATTCTGCTGATTGTCTTCTCATTATTCAGATTAATATTTTCAATATATTTTTCTGCTTGCCTGCTTAAGTTTTCCACTTCATTAATTATCTCTTCATTCTTTAAGTTAATATTTTCAATATATTTTTCTGCTTGCCTGCTTAAGTTTTCCACTTCATTAATTATCTCTTCATTCTTTAAGTTAATATTTTCAATGTATTTTTCTGCCTGCATACTCAAGTTATTAACTTTTATCTGCAGATTAACAAATAAGATAATTATGATACACATAAAAAATATAAATAGTAATCCGAGATTTTTGTTAATATTTTCTCTAAACGAATTTGACATATCAACTTTTTCTCCTTTAATTTTTGCAGTAGACATAAATATCCCTCCTTGGGTATTTTTTAAGGGGTGGCAACTTAATTTATTGTATTTTGCTACCTTCAGTAATATCTTTATCTATAGTTAATAAAACTACATTATCTTTATTAACTGCGGCTAAAAGCATACCCTGAGATTCTATTCCTCTAAGCTTTACAGGTTGTAAATTAGTTATTATTACTATTTTCTTCCCCAATATTTCTTCCGCAGAGTAATGCTTTTTTACTCCAGCTACAATGGTTCTTGTTTCTGATCCTAAACTTATTTCTAATTTGAGTAATTTATCTGTTCCTTGTACTTCTTCAGCAAAAATAACTTTTCCTACTTTTAAATCGATTTTTTTAAATTCATCATAAGATATGATATTAACTTTATCTTCTTTTACTTCTTTTGGGATTTTCTTTTTATTATCAATCCTGGGAAATATTATTTTCCCCGGCTTAACCAGAATTCCTGATTTTAATTTTCCCCAAGAAACATCTTCATTCAACCTTATTTTTTCTAAATCACTTTCTAATCCTAACTGTTCCCAAATTTCTTTTGTTTTTACTGGCATAAAGGGATGAATTAAAATGGTAGATAAGCGTATAGATTCAGCCAAATTATATAAAATAGTTGACAACCTTTCCTTTTGTGAACTGTCGCGCCCTAATATCCAGGGCTCTGTTTGATCAATATATTTATTAGTTCTTCTTATGAATTGCCAGATAGTTTCTAAGGCTGCGTTTAGAGCTAAATTATTCATTTGAGTATAATACTTTTTTATAGTTTTTAAAGCATAATTTTTTAACTCTACATCGTATTCTTCTTTTTTTATCCCCGTTTGAGGAATTTTTTTATTAAAGTATTGGGTAATCATTGCTACAGTTCTACTTACTAAATTCCCTAAATCATTAGCTAAGTCATAATTTATTCTATTAATTAAATAATCTTTAGAAAAATTACCATCCTGTCCAAAGGAAACCTCTCTCATTAAAAAATATCTAAAGGCATCAGCACCATATTCTTCTATCGTTTTATAAGGATCTACTACATTTCCTTTAGATTTTGACATTTTTTCTCCCTCTATAGTCCACCAACCATGAGCAAAGACCATTCGGGGAGGTTCAATCCCGGCTGCCATTAACATGGTAAACCAGATAACAGTATGGAATCTCAATATATCTTTTCCAACCAGATGAACATCTGCAGGCCAATATTTTTCAAATTTCTTATTATCCATATTATATCCTGCTACTGTAATGTAATTTAATAAAGCATCATACCAGACATAAATTACATGATTATTATCGAAAGGGACATCTATGCCCCACTTTAGGCTTTTTTTTGTCCTGGTTATGCTTTGGTCTTTAAGGCCGCCCTTCACAAAACTTATAATTTCATTTCTTCTTGCTTTCGGTTGAATACATTGAGGATTTTTTTCAAAATATGATAATATCTGATCTTGATATTTTGACATTTTGAAGAAATAGCTTTCCTCTTTTATCTTTTCAATCTTCTTCCCACAAGTAGGACATGTTTCATTCGTCAACTGAGTCTCAGTCCAAAAGGTCTCACAAGGGACGCAATACCAACCCTCATATTCACCTTTGTAAATATCACCTTTTTCATATAATTTATTAAATATTTCTTGAACTACTTTAATATGTCTTGGTTCAGTCGTGCGTATGAAATCATCATATTTTATATTTAGCAAGGGCCAGAGATCTTTAAATTTTAATACCACCTTATCTGCCAGCTCCAAAGGAGTTATATTTGCCTTTTCTGCTGAACGAGCAATCTTTTGACCATGTTCATCTGTACCGGTGGAAAACAGAACATCATATCCGGATAGTTTTTTGTACCTGGCCATAACATCTGCGGCTATAGTGGTATAGGCATGTCCGATATGTGGTACATCATTTACATAATATATAGGAGTGGTTATATAAAATGTTTTTTTAGATTGATTTTTCTCATCCATAATTATTTACCTTTCTTGCTTGTTTAATATTTTATCGTACGAGTATGAGATAAATTAATAAAGCTAAAAACTTAAAGCGCAAAGCGCAAAACCATAATTTAAAATTAAAAACTTTTTACTCGTATATCGCATATCGTATTGCATATTACTTTTTAATTCATCTTAAATATTTTTTATTCATTTTTGTAAATTCTTTAAATGGAGCTCTACTATTACACTAAAGCTTATGACTTTAAGCGAAAAAATATAATTAGAACGTTAAATATTTTCTTAATTTTAAGTTTTGAGCTTTGGTTTTGCGCTTTTCGCTTTGCATTTTTCGCTACTTTTCATTTCCAATAATTTTTTATATATCAGATTCTTTGGAATATTTAATTTTTCCTGAGTAATTTTTATTATATCTTTATTTGAATAACCCTGTTTTTTTAATTTTTTTAAATATTCTTGCATTATACATTCATCTTTTAAAAAATCTATTATATCGTTTTCTTTTTTCTTAATTCCCCCCTGAACAACCAGGGTAATTTCACCTTTTATCTCTTTTGTATTTATTTCGGTTATAACCTGGCTCAGATTTCCTCTAATTATCTCTTCGTACATCTTGGTCAACTCACGAGCTATAACTATTTTTCTCTCTCCCCAAACATCCAGCATATCTTTAAGTGCTTTTTTTAGTCTATGCGGGGTTTCATAGAAAATAATGGTTCTCTCTTCATTTTCTATACTCTTATAATATCTCTTCCTCTCTTTAATTTTACGGGGCAAAAATCCCTCAAAAACAAACTTATCGGTAGGTAATCCTGATACAACTAAAGCAGTTATCAATGCCGAAACACCGGGTACAGGAATTATTTTTATATTATTTTTTACGGTTAAATTTATCAATATATATCCTGGATCGGAAATTCCCGGCATGCCTGCATCGGATACCAGAGCAATATCTTGACCATTTTTCAATATTTCTAACAGATAGGGAGCTTTTTTAAATTTATTATATTCATAGTAGCTTGTAACTTTTGTATTTATCTGGTAATGATTTAATAATTTTTTTGTATGTCTGGTATCTTCAGCTGCAATCAATTTTACCTTTTTTAAAATCCTTAAAGCCCTTAAGGTTATATCTTCTAAATTTCCTATAGGTGTCCCGCAAATGTATAAAATTCCCCTTGTTTCATTTTTATCCAAAACACTTATTCATCTCCACTTTTTTCGTTAATATTGAAATATAGGATTCTCGATTTTTAATTCTTCTTTTCCCCTTTTTATTCCCTCTAATAATACAAGATTTGCATTTTCTCCTTGCCGGGGATGAATGAATTTTACAACCTTTGGTTCGATACCATATTTTTTTAAAGCTATTACTAATTTTATTAGTTTCGCACTTCTATAAATTAAATAAATTCTTCCCTTATTCTTTAGCAAATAATTACTTACGTAAATTATGTCCTCTAAATCACCTTTTATTTCGTGCCGGGCAATGGCCCTACTATTCGAAGGATTAATCTTCCCCTGCCCCAGAGAAATATAAGGAGGGTTGCTTACCACTACATCAAATTCCTGATTTCTAAAAATATTTTTTAGGTTTCTGAAATCTTCTTGAATTATAGTTATATCATTTTGTAATTTATTTAATTCTATACTTCTCCTGGCCATATCCGCTAAATCTTTTTGTATCTCAATTCCATAAATAGACAATCCTTTTCTTTTGCCAAATAAAAGCAGAGGAATTATTCCGGAACCAGTACCTAAATCAACAATTTTTTCATATTTTTTAACTCTAATAAAATTGAGCAGTAAAATAGAATCTACTGAAAAACGATATGAATCGTTTGCCTGAATAATTTTTAGTCCTTTATCTTCTAGATCTTCGATTTTCTCATTACTATTTATTGTCATTATTTTTCGCACTTTTATTTTTTATTCCGAGCTCTTCTAATTCTTCTTCGGGTATCTTAATTCTTTTCTTAATACCACCGTTCTTGCCATTGGGATCACTTTCTAATTCGACTATAATATATTTTTTTAATACATTTATTTCTATAACTTTTCCTATGCCTTTTTCTGTTTTAATATTATCTCTCAATTTGGGATACTTTTTTAGGCACTCTTTATAAAACTCAGATTCGTAAGATAGGCAGCACATTAATCTACCGCAAAGGCCTGATACTTTAGATTGATTCAGGGCAATTTTTTGTATTTTTGCCATATTAATATGAATTGGAGTAAATTTTTGAATATAGGAGGCGCAACATATTTCTCTCCCGCAAATTCCCATTCCACCTATTAATTTTGTTCCATCTCTTACTCCAATCTGTCTCAGCTCAATTTTAGTTTTAAAGATTTTTGCTAAGTCTTTAACCAATTCTCGAAAATCTATTCGTTGAGTAGAAACAAAATAGAATATTAGACGACTTTTATCAAATAAATACTTTACGTAAACTAATTTCATAGGCAAATTGTATCTTTTAATCTTCTCCTTACAGATATTTAATGCATCAATTTCCTCTCGCCTTATTATTTCGAGTTTTTTAAAATCCTCTTTATTTGCTTTTCTAATTACATTTTTAAGCGGGGTATCTATTTCATCATTTTTTATATATTTATAAGGGATCACTACTTTGCCCAAATC
>Ga0255384_10017_pt1 | contig 30272 bp, 27 predicted proteins | sample ANMaggSeSYBR01F7_FD_182106 | JGI IMG/M metagenome (GOLD analysis project Ga0255384, IMG submission 182106) | Sediment cell enrichment communities from methane seep in Santa Monica Basin, California, United Staets - ANME aggregate JGI... | ecosystem: Environmental > Aquatic > Marine > Cold seeps >... | reverse complement strand
AATCAAATCAATCTCTGAAGCGGGAACTGCTCCTTCAACAATCTCAGCTTCCGGATTTAAAGGTATTCTAAACCAGGCTTTCATTAATTCTTGAGCATCTGCAGACAACATCCAGTCAATAAATTTTTTAGCCAGCTCAGGTTCCTTACCACCTTTAATTAAAGCCATTGCTCCGATTTCATAACCGGTTCCCTCTGAAGGAAAGGTTAATGCAACGGGATAACCAGCAGCTGGACCCTTCTTTACAACATCATGAGAAAAGGAAAGGCCTATTGCTACTTCACCAAGACCAACTTGTGTAACACAAGCAGAACCTGATTTATTATAGTGATGAATATTTTTATTCAATTTTTCCCAATAATCGAATGCTTCATCTTCTCCCATCAATTGCACCAAAGTAGCTAAAACAGTGTAAGAAGTTCCCGAAGTATAAGGATAGGCTATGGCTATCTTTCCTTCAAATTCAGGTTTTAATAAATCTGCCCAGGAAGTGGGGTATTCCAATCCTTCTTCTTTAAAGAATTCGGTATTACTGGCAAAAGCTATGCCTCCAAAATAAAAACCGGTCCACATATTGTCCGGGTCTTTTTGACTGGGAGTCAAAAAACTTTTTCCTACCGGAGATTCATAAGGAGTTAAAAGACCAAAATTATCGGCAGCAATGTATTCGGGAGAAGGTCCGCCAAACCATAAGCTAACTTGTGGGTTATTTGCCTCGGCTCTTAATCTGGTTAGAACTTCACCGGCTGACATTCTGACCCATTCCATTTTAATTCCGGTATCTTTTTCAAATGCTTCGATATAAATCTTAGCTTCATTGGTATCAAGAGCAGTGTAAGCATTTAAAACATCTGCTGCTAAAGCCTGTCCGCTAAATACTAAAACAAAGGTGAGCAATAATGCCAAAATTATTATTTTTGAAAATTTCATTTAATACCTCCTTGATATTTTTTAAACTTTTACAAACTTTAATGATTAACTAAAATTAGTGATTTTCTTCAATCTTTCTTCTCTTTCACCTCCTTTGTTTTCATTTTAGTCGGTATTCTTTAAAGGCCTAAGTTGAGTAATACACGCTCTCTTATGTTAAGTTAATTTTTCTGAATTTGTTTTATTATTATATCAAATTAAAAAAAATTTAACAGTAATTTCGCGTTTTAATCTTCTATTTTTCTTTTATAAAGGTATTTTCCCCCATTTTCAATCCACAGTTTTCCTGGCTTAACGAAATTTTCCTGGTGGATTGAATCAGGATTACGATAACCCAATCCTACTGATTCACACACTTCTTGAGAAATTCCGGTAGCTAAAGTAACTTTAAAGTCAAATTTCTCTTTTCCGGAATTAGCATCAAAGCTTCCCGCTCCTCTAACATTTATCACATGAGCAGCAATATTTTTACTAAACTCAGGATTTGATTCTAAATATTTCTTTACATAATTTTTACAATGATAACCTATTTGCCTTAAGGCAATATTCATCTCCGATCGGGAATGAAAACACTTGATGTGAGGGGCATAGATGATGATCTCTCCTCCCGGGGCCATTACTCCGGGGCTCTGCAGTTTATAAGAGCCCTTCCCGGCAGTCCAAATCTCATCATAACTCTGGTCAATAACCTGGACCGCACACTCAAGAGGTTCATCTAAATAAAGTACATGGAGTTGAGAACTCGCTTTTGCTGCTTGTTTATAAGCCTCGATAAAACCATTATAGTCTGTTCCTATATATAGCCCTTTAGGAATTACTTTATGTTCTTCTTCAAAGACCATATTAAAAGAAATTGTTTGAGCCTTTATCTGGTCAAATATATAAGAAGAGCCTTGATCTATAACTTCCCGGGCTGGATTATCAGCGGTACCGATAATCTGAGGAATACCGATAAGCACCGCTGCCCAATGGAGTAAATCTATCACCTCCGGACCGGAAATTCCCGGGAAATAGGCTTTCAATCCCCCAGCATAACCAGCGGCTTCATGAGGTAGAGTCCCACTTAAAGCAATAATCAAATCATAATCTTCGGTGATTAATTTATTTACCACTACCGGAATAGACCGAGAAAGCTCTCCTTGGGTTTTTTCTACTACAAAAGAGGCGGAGATTTCCCCAACAGTTATCAGTTGTTGGGGGTCGTTATATTCATGATTATAATAATGAGTAAAATTAATCTGTTTGGAAAGTCCTAACTTGCTGCGAATCTCCTCTATAGTCATTGCTCTGTGGGTACCACTGGCATTTAAAGAATCGATCTGACTCATTACCTTATTTTTCAACTCTTGATAAATAAGAGGAACTAATTTATCAGTAAAATCAGTTCTGGTATAATCAGGATGAATCAAAAGAACTTTTTTTACAGAACTAAAATCTTTCAGGCTCTCCTTTATAATTTCTCCTAATTGTTTTTCTGTTAATTCTCCATTGAGATTCTCAATTGATAGCACATTAATCCTCCGTTTAATTAGTAGGGGCAGACCTTGTGTCTGCCCGTAGGATAGGCGTCTCACTTGTCTATTTATTTTTAACCTGTTAATGTAGCAACACGGCGTTACCGTGTTAAAGTTTATAGTTTATAGATAAAGAGACACTGTTTATCGTTTTCGGTTGCCAGTCTACTTTTTTCTATGTTATTGCGAACTCTAATTTATCAGAGTGCAGAAATCCCTGCTTGAGATTGCTTCGGTCGTTTCACTCCCTCGCAATGACAAAAGAGGAACTTAATATAATATGCGATAAGAATTTATTCCGGCTTACTTCTTTTCTCTTTTTCTTCACTATCCGCTATACGCTACCCGCTCTACGCTATTACTTTGTCCATTCTTCTTCCGGTCGTCCGGGGAGCATCCATTGGGTATGAAACTCTTTAATCTTTCCTTCCGGGGTAGCCAAAACCTCCGGATTATCCCCCCCCACTAATTTAAAATAACCATGTGCCCCAAAAAAATCTCGTTGCAAGGCTGATACTTGAGCAGATACCATAACCGGACTGGCCAGTTGGAGAATATAGTCAAAAGCATTACCCATGGCCGGCGCAGGTACTTTTACCCAATGAGCAATTTCAATAAAGTTGGCTAATTTATTAAGATCTTGTTTAACTACTTCAGCAAATCGAGGAGCAGTTAAAAGATTGGGTATTTCTGAATTTTTTTCATAAGCCTTAGTAACTTCATCTAAAAATTGTGCCCGAATTATACACCCACTCCGCCATCCTTTAACAATCTCTCCTAAATTAAGGTTCCATTTATATTCCTTGGAAGCAGCCTGTAGCAAAGCCATACCCTGGGCATAAGAAGAAATCTTAGCAAGATACAGGGCATCATGGGCAATTTCGATAAACTGTTCTTTTTCTCCCACATATTTTTCCTTGAAAGTAGACAATTTTCTTGATACTTTCAGTCTCAAATCTTTATCCTGAGACATCTCTCGAGAAAAAACTGCAGCAGTAATAGTAGGAATAGGAATTAACAATTCCAAAGCACTTTGTATGGTCCAGGTCCCCGTCCCTTTCATCCTGGTAATGTCAGCAGTTCGATCAACCAGATACTCGTCACTTTTTTTGTCTTTCTCTTTCATGCTTTCTCCGGTTATCTCTATCAGATAAGATCGAAGTACGTTATCATCACTATTCCAGCTAGTCATAATATGAGCAATTTCTTCCGAATTCATATCTAAAGCATTTTTAAAAACCCAGACACATTCCCCAATCAATTGCATATCTCCGTATTCGATACCATTATGAACCATCTTCACAAAATGACCTGCTCCATCGGGACCGATATAGGATACACAAGGAACACCATCATAAGCTTTAGCTGCAATCTTTTTAAATATATCTTCTATAAGATTATAGGCTTCTTTTTGCCCGCCAGGCATTATAGCCGGTCCTTTCAAAGCTCCTTCTTCTCCCCCTGAAATTCCTGTACCGATAAACAATAATCCTAAATCATTTAACTCTTTATTACGTCTTATTGTATCTTTGAAATAGGAATTACCCGCATCAATAATCAAGTCACCTTTATCTAATAAGGGAATAAGTTTTTCAATAAAACCATCAACAGGTTTTCCTTGTTTTACCAGTAAAATTACTTTACGTGGGACTTCTAAAGAATTTAAAAATTCTTCTAAAGAATAGGCGGGTAATATATTTTTGCCTTTAGCTGCGCCTTTGGCAAAGTCTTCTGTTTTTTCTCTAGTTCTATTATAGACTGCTACAGAGTAACCCTTATCCTCCATATTTAAAATTAAATTCTGACCCATAACTCCTAAGCCAATTAATCCAATATCTTGTTTCTTCATTTATATTCCTCCTTATTTAGTCGTTAGTATTTAGTTAGACAGTTATCCGGTTACCCTGTTTACCGGTTATCTGATTACATGGGGGTTTTATTCGAAACCTATAACCTGTAACTCGGAACTCGTTACTTATTATTTATTGCATATTACAGTATTTTTTAACTACATGCTCGATACTATTTTATCTTCTGACTTCTATATCCTTGATTCTTAACTCTTCTTCTCTCTTTCTTTTTCACTATATACTATATGCGATATACGATATACTAATCAGACTCCCGAAAATGCACTAAACCCTCCGTCTACAGGAACAATGATTCCGGTAACAAATTTTGCTGCATTAGAGGCCAGCCAGACACATGTTCCGATTAAATCTTCCGGGTCACCAAATTTATCCATAGGAGTGTGAACGATTATAGTTTTACCTCTGGGCGTTAAACTACCATCCTCATTAGTAAGTAAAAAACGATTTTGGGTAGTAAGAAAAAATCCCGGAGCAATTGCATTGACCCTTAATTTTTTATTATATTCCTGTGCGAAATGAACTGCTAACCACTGGGTAAAATTACTCACCGCTGCTTTAGCGGCGGAATATCCGGGGATTCTGGTAAGTGGACGAAAGGCGTTCATAGACGATATATTTATAATAGACCCACCATCCTGGTTTTTTACCATATCCTTTCCAAAAACCTGAGAAGGAAGAATTGCTCCTCCGAATAGGTTAAGTCCAATCACTTTCTCTAAAGCGGAAAGAGGAAGGTCAAAAAATTTTAGTTCTTCCGAAGTAGTCGCCCCTTTTGTATTCCCTCCAGCTGCATTAAGCAGGATATCTACTTTACCAAAATCTTTAATTACTTCATCTCTGCAAGATTTTATTTTTTCTATATCCATTACATTTATATAATACCCTTTAGTTTCTATCCTTTCTGATTCTAATTCTTGGGCAATCTTCTCAGTATTTACAATATCACATAGGGCTATCTTTGCTCCCGCCTTACCCAGCCCTCGAGCAATAGCAAAACCTAAAACCCCAGCACCTCCGGTAATTACGGCAACTTTCCCCTCTAAACTAAACATCTCTAAAATTTCTCTCATTGATACCCTCCTTCTTACTATTCTCAAATTCGATAGTTTTATAAATAACTAATATATAAAGTTAGCTAGTTAAAACAGATTTTAAACAGCAAGTTAAATCAACTAGTTAAGCAAAAATTATAATTTAGAATCATTTATAGATAGAGCATTGTAAATTTCTTTTTAAATCTATCCTCTTTACATTAATATACGAGATTCAATATACCAAATTATTTTTTTGCCTTTTGTTTTTTTATTATAAAACCAATTAACCAAGTAACTAGCTAACCAAATAACAAAGCTTATGCCCCTAAAAGTTCTAGGTGTCTTTTAATATGATTAGAAAGTTCTTGATAATGATCTTCTTCATACTGAAATAAAATTTTATAAATTCTATCTTTAAAGATATATTTTCTTTTATTATCCTTTGCCTTTAAGATAGAACCATAAGTTATATGGATAAGCTGACGAGAATCTATCTTATTAAAAAAATCTACTAATTGTTCATCAGAAAGTTCATCTATATTCGGAATTCGGGAAAGGTCAGTAGTTAAATTATAAGATGCTCTATCTTTTTCGAAATTCTCCAAAGCAAAATTATGAATCTCCCGATAAAGTTCTGGGTCTTTCATGGCAACCACTTTTGCTTCCTCTAACCAGCTGGTCCCAGCAGTTTTTATATGGCAAAGACCGCCTGTCTCCTGGGAAAAAATTGGATAAACAGAAAACTTATCACTCCCGGTATGAAGGGAAAGTTTGTATCCTCCAATATTTTTAGCAATAGCTGCGTGTAAAGAAAATTCCTTGGCAAACTGCTTTACATCGCCTATATATTCTATTCCTTTTTGCCAATCTCCCAAGAAATGAAGAGCTAAGTTTTGGAAATCTACCCCTCTTCTTTGAAGCTCCAGAACGATAAATAGATGAGCCAATGGAGAAGTAACGGTAGGAGTTTCGTCCACAGAAATTTCTAAATCAAATTTATCCTTTTTATAATCCTTTAAAAATTCGTAACATTTTACCACATGATTTATAGCTTCAGAATAAGTAAGTACAATTTCTTTCAATGATTCCTTATCGAATATTAATTCTTTTTCACCGATTTTATACTTCTTATTTAAGTATAAATTTTCTTTTTCTTTACCATTAGAAATTTGATTATAAAGTTTTTCTAATTCTTGTTTGCTTAATCTTCCAATATCGTTTCTAATAAAATCAGAAGGGTCTAAAGTAAACATGGTAAAACCGCAATCTGCTGCTTCTTTTAACTCCTTAATGTCTTTTACATGGTCAGCATCCGCCCCGAAAAGACCTTCATATCCTGCTTCAAAACAACCCCATATTGTATCATCTAAAACTTTTTGCCAATTTCTCTCAGTTCGAGCCATCTCCCTAACCGACTGCTGAGATAAAATAGGAAAAATATCCTTACCGGCAAAAGCTTGAATATGAGCTGGAGTAGCTATGCCCAGCCGATCTCCGGTACCAAATGAAGCTCGAAGACCGCAAAAAGAAGGATTGAGGTTAGGAAATATTCCTCGCAGTAAATTAAGATTACGATGATTTAAGTAGCATTTCTTTATTATCAGTTTATTTTCATCTATTTTTTTCTCTTCCAGTGCATTGCTTCCAAATTTCTTTACTTCTTCAGGTTTACCAACTACAGCTAAATATTTTTCCTGATTATCTTTAACCAAAAAAAAATAATTATCTTTCTCTGATTTTATAGAAGATGGATAGATTTTATATCTATCACTATAGTGCTTATCAAATAACTGCAAAATACTTTGTTTATTCATTAAACTCTCCTTTTAAATTAAATAACCTCATTTGATTTTAATACATCAACGCTTTTCTTGCTTTAATATCTCCATTATAAGATATTTGTCCACTTGAAACAAGGTTTAGCTAGTATATGAGAAACAAGGTTTGCTATATTAACACTTGGTATGATAAGGAAACTACTGTTACATACGATATACTGTAAGTTCTTAATTCTCTCCTCTACAGACCAAGCGATAAAATTATCTCTATCCTTTAGTACCCCCGAAAGCAGCACTAAAACTTAAGGCTCCTACCCAACCATATTTACTCTTTATTCGATAGCGAATCTGGCACCGCACAGGGGACCACTTCCTAAGCAATGGTATCTTATTTATTAAATTATTCCAGATAAGAAATAAATTACTAGAAGAATGGGGTATTTGCATTACTTCAATTTCCCATAATGTAGTAATATCACCATCAATTTCCGCTATATTACTAATATTAGCTAATATATTATCTCTTCTCTTAGAAAAGGATTTAGATTTGGTTAATTCTATTATATCTCTTCTATCTAATTTTAGTAATGCTTTACGGCAACTTAGATCACAGAGTTTACCATTAGGGGACCTTCAATTTAACCATCCACATACCCCCTGCGGGATAAATAAAGCACTATGGGAAATCTTCGGTTCTTGCTTGATGGTTTCTTTAATATAATTTATTAGATCTTTATTAAAGCATTTTCCGCCTATTTTCATGCTCCATATTATATTCTATTTTTATTTATGTGTTAAGTGTGTCTGAATGTCAATTCTAAAAGAGAGGGGGTTAAAGACGGTAGGACTTACCATAGCTGATGCACATAAGGGCTTAACAAAGGCCCAAGAAAAAGAATTCCCGGTACCCCTCCTCATCAAAGGTTTATAGTCCATACGGGGAGGAATATCTTAGGGAAGGTACCGGCCAGAGGAAGAAAAGAATTAGCGGAATATCTAAAACAGATCTATAGCTCATCTAATAAAAAAATGGCTTGAGATATTGCGTAATTAATAGCCACTTTCTATCAGGATAAATATCCTCGGGTAACTCAATTTCTGGAGGAAGATTTAGAATTTACCCTAACCTTTTTCGATTATCCGGATACTCATCGACATAAGATTCGGACTACCAATCTAATCGAAAGAGTACTGCATAAGGCCTTAAAGCAACACTCTAAGGCGATTGGAATATTCCCCAACCGAGAATCCTGTCTAAGCCTATGCTTGTTTACTATTAATGGAAATAGATAAAGACTGGCAAACCAGAAGAAGATACATGAAAACAATAGAAGACAAAGATTCTGATATAGAGGAGGATTTTATGAATGAAATTACCAAGATAAAACAGGGAATAAATTTTAAGTAAGAATTTGTGGCTTGTTAAGTTTACAGAAAATTTGGGATTAACCCTAAATTTTTATAAAGTTAATTTTTATTTCTAAATATATTCTTTTTTCTAAAATCAAACCATACATTTTCAAACCATTGATCTTCTTGAGGTATAGGATTCACTGTTTTCCACTTAAATTCACAATTTCCTTCTCTATATGACACTAATTGAATTTTCTTTTTAAATGATTCACCGCAAAAACTATTTCTGAAAACTTCAGGTAATTTTGGTAAAGGAAGCTTACCATCTTTATCATACACTAAAAAGGAGCCTCTACTTTTGCCTCCTTGTTCTATGTAATTCTTTATTGCATAGAGATATACCAATTGTGTTATTATCAAATCATAATTTTTAAAAGCTAAACCCAATTCTTCAACGGATGAAAGAACCATTGAGTTATCTATTTGAGAAAATTGTCTCTTTGTTTCTTTGATTGCTTGATTTATATCTTCTAAATTACGTACATGAGCACCTACTTTAGTCATTCGTATTGCAATTTTCTCTAAAAAATTATTAACACCAATATTCCCTTGCTTATTTCTTAAAAACATACGCTCTATATTAAGCTTGTGTTTTAACTGATACTTTATTTTTTCAATAAATGCATTTACATTCAGCGATTCTTTTTTATAACAATTAGCAATATATTGAGCTGCGCGAGTACTGCCAACTTGTCCAGAATTCAATGCACTTCCACCAGGTCGATAAATACCATGGCTTCCATTAACCTCTCCTACTGGGAAAAAATGTTTAATATTGCTTTCCCACCATTCATTCCCAAATAAGCCACCATTATTATGTTGAGCACAAACCCCTATCTCCAAGTATTCTTTATTTAAATCAATCCCGTTCTTTTTATATAAATCAATTGCCGGACTGTTCATTTTTCTTAATCGATCAATTGGTTTCCCAAATAAAGCATCTGAATTTTTTAGATAATTAAAAGTTTCATTTTTCAATAAAGAAAAATCTACTTCTCCATTTTTCGCACCCCAAGTAGGATTTTTTGTGTAATCTAACCATACTCTTCTTCCTTTGATATAAGTCTCAAAGTATACCAACAAATCAATTAAAGACGAACCATAATCAAGTGTTTTCCTTGGATCAAATGGCCATTGGTAACCTTTAAAAAAAATTGTATCCAGTACCTTTCCCGGTTTTATAAAGTAATTAGAAATAAATTCTCTCTCATCACTCCCATCCACTTCTGTTGATATATATCGAGGTAAAACTTGTTGATATGTTCCTGAAAGATTCCAACGAAATTTTATCGATGCAATACCATATTGAGATTCAGTTAAATTTTTTCCTAGTACACCAACTTCAAATGCAATCCCTGTTGAGCCAGTTTGGCTTCTTGGGTAGACGCTTGTTTTGTAAATTCCAGCTGGCCCTCCAGTAGCAAAAATCAGATTATTACAATTAAATAAAACATATCGTTTTTCTTCATTGTTAATATTATTTAAATCTAAAGCCATGCAACCAATAGTACTATTACTTTCTTTATCTATGAAAATTGCAATCACTTGGAATTTATCAAAAATTATAACTTCCTTTTGCCTTATCTGTTTAAATACTTTTTCAGTTATAATTTGAGCAGTTAATGGTCCAGCAGATGTTGCTCTTTGCCGAGGGTCGTGATCAGTTTTATAGCCAACAAATTCTCCATATCGATTATGCGGGAATGGAACTCCTATCTCGACAAGGCGGTAAAAACATTGAGTTGATAAAGCAGATTCCACTAATGCAATTTCCCCATTCATAGATCCACCATTAAATAAAGTTTTTGCCATATCTAAAACAGAATCATTTTCTCCTCCTGATAAAGTGAGTTTATAGTAAGTTTGTTTATCTGACCCAGTATTTCTTGAAGTACCCTTATTAATACCTTCTGTTACAATTGCAATATCCTTTTGCCCATAACTATAAAGACGATCAGCAGCATTCAATCCAGCAGCGCCTGAACCAACAATAATGGAATTAAAACTTTTCACTTGAAATACTCGATTGTATAATTTGACCTCGGTTTCAAACATAAAAACCTCCCAGTATTATTTCTATACTCTCTTCTATATAAATATTTTAATCTTAATCAACTTTTATCGTTCTAAAAAACCTTAATCAAAATTACTAAAACTTTTATTTGAATTGCTAACAGTATAAATATAAAAATATTAAAATCCTTGCAGCTGTCCGGGTTTTCGCAAATTGCAATGATAATTGTATAAATTATATACCTATCAATGCATCTTTGTTTACTTTTCCCAATTTCATCAATTAAGGACTTTTCGTTGCAAAACTACTCTTATTTTAATAAATTATGTTCAACTAATAATTCTATTGCCCATTTTGCAGCATTAGCACATACTGAAGGACATTTATCGCTATGACCTCCCGCTTTAGTAAAAGCTTCCCTGTCAATTGGATCCCATAAATTAAAATTTTTTCCCATTATTTTTTTCTGAATATCACAACATTTAATTGAACCATACTCATTATTAAATTTTTCGGTCAATTCTTTAACAATTTCAAGTGTTACATACCTTTTATTTTTTAAATCTTTCATATCAGAATGATCACGCCCATAAAAAGTACTTATTGCTATTCCTGCCCCAATTAAGGCACCACATACATTACCAGTTAATCCTAAACCTCCGGCAAATCCTGTTGCAGATCTAAAAACATCATCATTAATAAAATTAAATTCTTCTTTTATAGCTGCTAAAATACATTGTGAACAACCTCCATAATCCTGTTCATATTTATATGCTTTTTTTCCTACTTCTTCAATTTTTTTCTCTATGTTTTTGTTTATTTCCATTTCCTTCTTTCTTTTGTATACAAATTTTTACTTTACAATATTGAAAATATTCTATCAGTTAAAGCCATAGCTTTGTAGTGAAACTCCCCCAACGGGATCTGGAGGAATCTTTTGGCTACAAGCAAAAAACAAGCTTGAGCCCTTCGGGCGACCGCTACATCTCCAGACAGGAGTCTGGAGTTTTATGCGGTTTAATAACTTAATTAATCGTTTTTTATTTTTTAAATTATTTTTCCAGCTCTTTCTTTTTCCCAATGATCAACAATATTAGCAGGTGAATAAACAAATAATATTTCCAGGAATTGCTCAGTGTTATTATTAAGCTTATGCTTCTGATTGGGAGGAATATAAATAACACTTTTTGCCTCTATTACTTCACTTTCCTCACCTACTGTCATTAAGCCACTGCCTTTTAAAATAATATAAACTTCTTCATTAGGGTGGCAATGCTGTGGAATTGAACTATGAGGATCAATTTTTACTTCCCCCATTACAAAATTATTTGCCCGTATTTCATTTTTTGGTCCAATCAGTACTTTTGTTAACCTGCCTGAAGGAAATCTTTCTCCTTTAACATCCTTAAATTTTTGAATAAAAATTAAAAACACCCCCTTGATTAACTAAAATTAAATAGTAAAAAATCTTACTTTCTTTATAATCTTCTTAGATGGAAGCCACCATCAACATTAATCACTTCACCTGTTGAAAAATCAAGAGAACCAGAACAAATCACAGAGACTGCCTTCCCAATATCCTCTGGATATCCCCAGCGACATATTGGATTTACTCCTTCCTTAATCAATCGATTATATTTATCTTTCACTACACTAGTCATATCGGTTTGAATAATCCCTGGTCTTATTTCATAGACATTTATGCCCCATTGAGCCAAGCGAACAGCAAACAATTGCGTGATCATACTAATTCCAGCTTTAGAGATACAATACTCACCTCGATTTACTGATATAGTACAAGAATTTATTGAAGAAATATTAATTATTTTTGGCTTAATCTTTGGATTTTCTTTAACTTCTCTAATCATAATATTAGCGACTTTTTGGGTTAAAAAAAAGGTACCATTTAGATTAATTCCAATAACGTAATTATAACTTTCTTCGGTCATCTCCAAAAGATCTTTTCTTTCCTTTGGAGCAACACCAGCATTATTCACTAAAAAATCTATTCGGCCAAAACGGTTCATGATCTTATCACAAAATGTTCTTCTGCAATTGGAATCAGCTAAGCTTCCCGAATAATACAACAGAGGAATTCCGAAAGATTTTATCTCATTAAGGTTATTGCGTACATTTTCTTCGGAAGATCGAGACATTATTGCCAGAGCACAGTCTTCTTCTGCCATTTTTCGAGCAATTCCTAAACCAATTCCCCTAGTTCCTCCTGTGATAACAGCCACTTTTTGTGAAACCATAATACTTCTACCTCTCCTTTATTATTTTCAGTAATCATATTAAATAAGATATGCCCTCTTGGGAAGCCTTTAACCATTCTATCTAGATTGAGAATAGTCATCTTTAAATATAGAAACTCTAAAGGGGTTTTTTGAATTCATTATCCAGCAATTCAATATTTTTAAAATCAGACTTTATGCCAACACTTTTTATTTCATCAATAAGAATATCACTTCTGTATCCGTAATTAACATTTGTTATTTTAAATCCTCTTAAATTAAGTTTAACATATTCTTAACTTTAAATTCCCTTTTTTATTAAAATCATTATTTTCCAATTATCTTCAGATATAATTTTACTCTTATCTTTAATCTCTTCCCATATAGCTTTACATACATACATTTCATCTAATCTTAAGGTATTTCTTATAATTACAATAAACGGTTTTATTTTTGGTAAGTTCCAAATGGTTTCCAAAGCTATGGCCAAAGCTTCTTCATCGGCATCAACAATCAAAGGAATACGTTTCTTTCAAGGAAAGTAGAAGTTATAGTATTTACATAAGTTGCTTTAAACTCTATTTTTTTATATAACTTTCTTGTAATTATATGTGCCATACCTACCCCTATAGCAATACCATGGGCCTCGGGGGTCAAATCTAAAATTAATATCTTTTATTCCTCCAATAATATTAGTATTCATCTCTGAGCCACTAATATTTTTACTCATTTCTTGAATTACTAAAATATCAATATTGATGTAGGCAATTTTGGCATAATTCTTTTATATTTCTTTAATAATTGCTTATCAACTTTTACAAAATCCTCTGGATTTGCAGCTTCTATTTTTAATATTTAGTTATAAGCATTTTCTAAAATACCTAATCGTTATAGAATTAGGACTTTATTTAAAATTACTTGAGAGCAAATTCTACTATATAATCTTGAAGTCCTTTTATCCCTAAATAATGTACTAAACTGGTGCTTTTTTTACCCAACCCAACAGTAAGTAATTTATTTAATCCGCTTTCAATTTCACCCTCAAAAAGAGTGTGAACCTTAATTCGTTTAATGGCAATAATCCCACCAGAATGAAATGCGGTGTGAGGTGTTAAAATAATATTTTCAAAATTTATCAATGGATTATTATGAATAGTAGTAGATTTAACTCCATAATTCATTATTTACTAAATATTTTGGCTTTTTGCCTATTAATGCATCTGCTACTCCTTCGGCAGCCTTTATCTGTAATTCTGCTTGAGAGGATTCAGAATGAAATGCGGTGTGAGGTGTTAAAATAATATTTTCAAAATTTATCAATGGATTATTATGAATAGGTTCTTCTTCAAGTACATCAAGTGCGGCACCCCCTATTTTATTACCTTCTAAAGCTTCTAATAAATCTTTTTCATTTATAACTTTACCTCTAGAGGTATTAATTATATAAGCATTTTTTTTGATTAAATTAAATTCATTTTTTCCTATTAAATGATATGTATCTTTATTTAACGGAACATGCAGCGTTATATAATCAGAGTCTTTTAAAAGTTTTGATAAACTGACCAACTTTATATTATATCTTTTTGCTTTTTCTTCACTAATAAAAGGATCACAAGCTATAATATTAATCCCAAAGGAACTCATTTTTTTTGCAACTTTGCTACCAATTCTTCCTAATCCGATTATACCAAGTGTACATTCATTTAAACGATAAAATGGCTTAACGATATGGAACCCCCACTTGCCAGATTTTTCATGTTTATTTAGTTGGACAATTTTTCTAGAACAGGCAAATAATAGAGCAATAGCATGGTCAGATACTTCTTCTATACAATAATCTGGAACATAGACCACAGACACATTGTGCTTTGATGCTTCTCGAATATCAATAATATCGTAACCAACACCATATCTAGCAACTACTTTTAGTTTACTTAAAGAATCTAATACTTTTTTTCTGACAGGAACAAAAGTGGTCATAATAGCATCAAATTGGCCTTTTTGATCAATAAATCTTAACAAATCATCTTCTGTTTTGCAGTCATGAGTTCGTAATAACTCTGCATCAATCTTTCCTAAAATCCTTCTCTCGTTTGAAATATTTGGGTAAAAATTATCCATTACTAAAACTTTAAAATGCGACATTCTATTCCTTCATTCATAAATTATTTTTATTTACTCACTAAAAAAATCTTAATTCCAAACCTTTTTTCAAACAATCTTTTATTCATATAGAGTGTACACCTATAGTCATCATTAAACTTTCTGTCAATCCTGCAAATATTATAACTTTTATATTTGGAATTATGCTTGCAATTAATTGAAAAATATTCTTTCTTAAAGTTCTTTATATAACTAGTTACCGAACCCACAAACACGCCTATAGTATTTTGTGCTACAAGTTAATAAAAAAATGGTTTTATACTTTCTCACATCTATATTTTAAATAATGATTATTATTATTTCATAAACATATTTGGGAAAAACATTATCAAACCTGGTGTATATGTAATTATAAATAAAATAACTACCATGGCACCAATATAAAGAAATAAATACTTAAAAGTATGATGTAATTCAATTCCAGCAATACTACAGCTTACATATAGGGTTACTCCAACAGGGGGAGTACTCATACCTATTGCAAGATTAAAAACCATCATTACCCCTAAAAATATAGGATCAATTCCTAAGTGATTAGTAATTGGTAAAATTATTGGTGTAAGCAAAATTATTGCTGTTAATGATTCAAGAAATGTACCCACAATTAAAAATAAAATATTAAATAATAATAATAGAATATATTTATTAGTTGTAAGTGAAAATAAACTACTTTCGATTAAAGCTGGAATTTGTTCTCGAGCTAAAATCCATCCAAATATACCAACAGTAGCAACAACTAACATAGGAATAGCAGTCATTACAGCAGAATCTAAACAAATTGTAGGCAAATCAGAAATTTTTATTTTTTTATATATAAACACACCTACAAAAAAAGAATAACCAACAGCAACTGCAGCAGCCTCGGTTGCCGTAAAAAAACCACTAAATAACCCACCTAGAACAATTAGTGGCATTCCTAAAGCAATAATTGCACCTTTAAAAGTAGTCCAAATTGTCCTTAAATTAAAACTACTTTCAGATGGTAAGTTTATTTTAATAGCAATAATATAAGATAAGACCATTAATGAAATCCCTGCTAAAATACCAGGTATAATACCGCCTAAAAACATTTCCCCAACCGATACATTAGCTACTGAAGCATATACTACCATAGGTATACTCGGAGGAATAATTACTCCAATTGATCCAGCAGTAGATATTATAGAAGCGGCAAGACTTGATTCATAATTTTTCTTCTTCATAGCAGGAATCAATATTGAACCAATTGCTGCAGTATCCGCATTAGATGAACCTGAAATACCTGCAAAAAACATTGCAGCCACTATAGCAATCATAGATAAACCACCCTTTATATATCCAACTAATGCAGAAGAAAAATCAACAATCTTTTTAGATAAACCACCCTTATCCATTAAATTTCCAGCTAAAATAAACAAAGGTACAGCAAGAAGTGTGAAAGCCTCTGTGGAATTATACATTCTTTGAGGTATTATAGTAAGGGGAACATCTGTTCCTAATATCAAATAAATTAAACTAGAAACACCTATTGACATTGAAATGGGCACATTAGCTATCAATAATAAAAATAAACAAATAAATAATAATATAATCATTTAACTCTTTCCTTTCTTTTTATTTTTTCTGTATATCCAAAGATATAAAAGCATTATACTGCTTCCAAAAGGAATTACAGAATAAATAATTGACATTGGAACTCTTAAAGAAGGAGAGATTTGATATCGGGTTGAGATCATTAAATCCCATCCATATTTTATTACAACCACTAAGAAAATTGTCACTACAATTATGACGAAATTATCAAAAAACTTTATAATTTTCGGAGAAAATTTTTCAACCATTAAACTAATGCTAAAATGAGATTTTCGCATAAAACCAATTGCCGCCCCTAAAAATATTATCCAAGTAAACATAAAAGACGAGACTTCAAATGTCCAAAAAATAGAAATATTGAAAAATTCTCGAAAAATTATTTGCATTAATACAATAACTGTCATTAAAATCATTAAAGTACTTACAAAATATTCTAATAATTTATTAAAATTTTTCATAAATATATATTCACCTTTCAAATGAGGGGCAAGAAAATATTTTTCTGCCCCTCATTTTTTTATTCCAACAAAAAATTATTTAACAGCTTGTATCTGTTTTATTAGTAGAGCTATTTCAGGTCTACCGGAAGACACATCTCCCCAAACTACTTTCATTTTTTCAATAAATGGTGCTCTATCAACAGTATTTATCATAACCCCTGCTTCCTTTAACTTTTCTAAAAATACAGACGTATTATCCGCCACCACTTGTCGTTCAAGCGCTATTGCTCCTTTTGCTGCTTCCATTATAACCAATTTATGCTTATCAGATAATTTGTTCCAAGATTTTAATCCTATTAGCAAAGGTGCCTTTGCTCCGTTTATATAATGTTCTGTTAGAGAATAATATTTACACACTTCGTAAAATTTCATAAGATAAAAATTAATTGGATCATTTTCAGCTCCTTCAACTACACCTTGTTGTAATGCAGTGTAAAGTTCATGGTAAGGAATTGGTGTAGCAACTGCACCGAGAGCATTAAATGATTGTACATCTATCTGGCTAGTCATAGTTCTAATTTTCATACCTTTTACATCTTCTGGTGTATAAATTGGTTTTTTACTATTAAATATACTCCGTTTACCATAACTCATCCAACCTAATACTTTTATATTTGCTTTCTCTTCAGCAATTTTAGCTAATTTATCTCCAACCGGACCATCCATTACTTTATACCCATGTTCAATACTTCTAAATAAGAAAGGAAGGCTTAATACATCAGCTTCTGGTACAAATTGAGCAAAATCCGGAGCAGCAGTACAACAGCCATCAACTGTACCTAACTGTAAACCCTCAATTAACTGTCTTTGATCACCCAATTGTGCATTTGGATAAATTTCAATTATCAATTCTCCATTAGTTTTTTCTGCACATTCTTTAGCTAAATATTCAAGAGCGTCCTGATATGGCCACTCTACTGAAGAGTTATGGCCAAATCTTAATATTACTTCTTTTGCATTAACACTTAAAGTCAAACACAATACAAATACCAACATAAACACAACAAATAAAATACTATTATTCTTTCTCATTTTATTATCTCCTTAATATATTTTTAACTACTTAACTTTTATCCTTTTGCCGACGAGAAATCATCTCAACATACTTTTTTTCTGTTCTAGCTTGTCGAAAATTTTCTCTTTATTCCCATTTAAAAATGAGAATTTTCAACCCACCTAAAATACATTTATTTTTCTTCTTCCATCTTAAGCCCCCCCTTTTTTTCTTGCTTTTTTTGCTTTGATTTAGAGAAAAATCGCTCCATTCTTTCCTTTGTTGATTCTAAATTTAAACAAATAGCAGCAGAATTTGCCTCGTTAAATCTTACTTTTTCCATATCAGCAATACTCTCAAAATTTAAAATTTGTTTTGCATAAGCCAAAGCTAACTTGCTGTTTTTCTTAATTTCATTTGTGAATTCTCTTAATTTATCATCAGCTTCATCATTGGGATAAATGTCATTTATCAATCCGAGTTGCAATGCTTGATCGGCAGTGATAATTTTGGAAGTAAAAATTAATTCCTTAGCTTTCACGATTCCAATTCTTTGAGGTAATCTATAGGTTCCTCCCCATCCAGGTATTAATCCTAATGAAGCTTCTGGTTGGCCAAAATAAGAATTTTTTGTAGCAAATATTAAATCACATGACATTGCTATTTCTAATCCTCCACCTAAAGCATAACCTTTAACCATTGCTATTGTCGGAATAGCTAAAGTCTGAAATCGATTAAAAATTAAATGTCCAATTCTGCACCATTTAATAAATATTTCTGGTGTAAGTTTCTTTACAGCGTTTATATTTGCACCAGCACAAAAATATTTTTCAGAAGAACTCTGCAAAACAAGTGCTTTTATTTTCAAGATATTTTTATCTACGATATTTAATTTTTTTTCTAATTCATCGAGAACTGTAAAGTCAATTGTTGGAGGCTTCTTCTTATTTCCCTCAAATAAAGTAATATATGCAACTTCATCTTTTTCACTATAGCGAATTTTTGTTGGCATTTTCTCGCTTTTTCCCCTTTCTTAAATTTTTAAAATCTAAATTACTTAAATATTTTTTCATCCATAACCCCTAAATCTTTTGCTATAATGGGTCTAAATTCCATTAAATCTAAAATATCCTTTTGAAGGTCTATTCCCGGAGCAACTTCAGTAAGCACAAGTCCTTTTTCTGAAAGCTTGAATACAGCTCTTTCCGTTACATACAATACATCTTGCTTTAATTTTTTTGCATATGCCCCACTAAAAGTAATTTGACTAACTTCAGATTTAAATTTTTTAATACTTCCCTCTTTTTTTATAAACAACTGATTATTCTTAATTAGCAAATCCAAACCTTTTGCGGTGAAATTAGCACAAAAAACAACTTTCTTTGCATTCTGAGAAATATTTATAAACCCTCCGCATCCAGCAAGCAGTTTTCCTGTTTTGCTAGCATTTACATTACCATATTGATCCACTTCAGCCACTCCTAAAAAGGTAATATCTAATCCACCCCCGTCATAAAAATTAAATTGGGATATTTGATCAATAATAACAATTGGGTTATATGATGCGCCAAATTCTTTCCCACCAACTGGCATACCACCAATTGATCCCTGCTCTACCGTAAAAGTAATATCGTCAATTATCCCCTCTTCAACAGCAATAGCTGCAACTCCCGCACCAATACCAAAACCTAAATTTACCACTGCTCCAGGGAATAATTCTTTTGCTGCACGTCTTGCAACAATTTTCCTCTTATCTAAGGGGAGTGGCTTTAAATTTTTAAACGGTGCTTTAAAATTTCCACATAAAACAGGATTATAAAAACTTTCTACAGTTTGCATTTGATTAGGATCTAAAACAACATAGTCAACATAAATTCCAGGAATTTTTATATCTTTTGCCTTTAATTCTCCTCTATTAGCCAAATATTTAACTTGAACGATTGTTACTCCACCACAATTTTTCGTTGCTTGGGCTATTGCTGCATTTTCTAGTATTGCGGCCTCTTCTTCCATAGTAATGTTTCCATCTAAATCAGCAGTAGTTCCTCTTATAAAACAAACATCAAAATTAAATTTAGGATAAAACAACCATTCCTCTCCATTTAAATAAATCACCTTTATAATGTCTTCTTTTGCACTACTATTCATTTTTCCGCCTTCTAAGCGAGGATCAATAAAGGTGTTTAATCCTACTTTCGAAATAACTCCAGGCTTATTAGCTGCTACAGCTTGGCACATCTGAGACATAACACCTTGTGGCAAATTATAAGCTTCAATTTTTTCATCTATTGCTAACTGAACCATCTTTGGTGCCATACCCCAATGACCACCAATATCTCTCTTAACTAAACCTTCGTGCGCAAGATAATCTGTTCCAATTTCTTTCTGGTCGCCTAATCCTGTACAATGATATATAGTCAAATTTTTAGGACTTTTCTCATTCTGATAGTTTTGACCTAAATTTTTTAATAAACAAGAAGGCTCATTTATCCCCCAACCGGAACCTCCAATTACAAGGAAATTATTATCTTTGACTAACTTTATTGCTTCGTGAGCCTGAATTACTTTATTTTGCTTTTTCATAATATCGAATTCCTCCAATTATCTTCATATAAAATAAATTTTTAATCAATTGTTCTCCCACCATCTACTAAAATTAATTGCCCGGATAAATAGTTAGATGCTTTGGAAGCTAAGAATACTGCTGTACCAACCAAATCTTCTGGTAAGCCTACTTTTCCTAGAGGAATTTTACAAATAATATTCTGATACTCTTTTTCGTTAGAGAAAAGATCCGCAGTTAAGGGTGTTTTAATAAACCCCGGGGCAATACCATTAACATTAATATTATATTGACTCCATTCCCTGGCCAAAACCTTAATCATTAACCGAATACCTCCTTTACTAGAAGCATAGGCAACTCTTTTGGGATGTCCTAAAAAACTTGAGACAGAACCAATTTCAATGATTTTCCCCTTTTTTCTTGTTATCATCGAAGGGGCAACTGCCTTTGCACATATGAAATGACTTTTTAGATTTAGATTCAATGTTTTATCCCAATCTTCTTCAGTCATATCAATTGCGTATTTTCTTATTGTTATTCCTACATTATTAACTAAAATATCAATTTTTCCAAACTTTGTTAAAATATCTTGAATAGATTTATTAACCTGCGCACTATCCAATACATTTACTTTTTTAAAATATATTCTTTCAGTATCTCTGTTTAATTCAGTAAGTGTTTCCTGTCCCTTTTTTCGATCAATATCAAAAATAATTACTTTTGCACCGAAACAAGCTAAACCCTGACTGATACCCTTACCTATTCCACTTGCTCCACCTATCACAATGGCAATTTCCCCACTCAAGTCAAATAAATCCTTAAAACGATTCATTAAATATTACTCCCTTCTATTCCCTTACCTTTAATTATCTCATTTAATTTGCATAAATAAACTTACAATATCTTCTCGATTTACTTTTCTAGGATTAACTTTAACCGGAGCTAATTTTAATACATCATTGGTAAGTTTTTCTTCGTATTTCATTTTCTTGCCTATTGATGACAAACTATAAGGAATGCCAATGTCGTCCATAAGCGCTTTAATTAGATCAATGGCATATAAACCCTTTTCTCTAAATGGATAATTGATACAATCTGGTTCAATGATCTCTGCAATCTTGCAATATTTTTCTTGTCTTGCAATATAGTTATATTTTAAGACAGGTAGAAAACAAATAGCACAAGCTAAGCCATGTGATAAATGATATTTTACTCCCAAAGGAAGGGCCAAAGCGTGAGTTAGCCCTAAACCTGCATTGCTGAAAGCCCAACCTGCCAATGTGCTAGCAATTTGCATTTTTTCTGCTGCTATATAGTTTTTCGAGGTATCAGCAACAAATTTTCTTAAATTTTTACTGATCATCTCAATAGCTGCTGTGGATATAGCATCAGTAATTGGTGTACTTTTATTAGAAAGAAATGCTTCTACAGCATGAACCAATGCATCAATACCGGTAACTGCAGCAATGCTAGAAGGGACAGTTTTTAGTATATTAGGGTCTAAAATGGTATATCTTGGAACAATCTGTTCACTTTTTATCACTATTTTTTGATTTGTATCCTTATCTGTAATTACTGCTATGGAAGTCATATCCGAACCTGTGCCAGCTGTAGTTGGAATTGCAATTATCGGGATTGGAGACTTAGAAAATTCCCACATTTTCCCCACAAAGTCAGGTATACTATTTGAAGGATCGGAATAACGCATGTTAACTGCTTTTGCAGTATCAATTGAACTGCCACCGCCTAGAGCTATAATAAAATCTACTTCGAAATTTTTTTTTAGTAATTCTAAGGCTTCTTCAACAATTTCTATAGAAGGTTGAGATTCAACCTTTTTAAAAAGCTTATATTTAATATGATTGTTTTTAAGCATTTCTTCTAACTGTTTACATAGGTTAATTTCTGCAATAAAAGGATCTGTGATAATCATTACTTTTTTATTTTTTACAATTTTAACAATATATTCAATTGAACCTCTTCCATTTATTATTTCTGTCTTTGTTTTGAAATAAGAAATATTTTCCATCTTTGTTTATTTATGCATTAACATAATGCATTTCCCTCCATTAACATTTTTAACATCTAATTAATTAACCAGTCTAAATCTAAATCCATTAACTTTCCTTTAGAGGGTTTCCCAGTAATAGGATCCCAACCCATAATTTGATAACGATATTTTAATGCATCACTAAAAGCCTTTTTATTTATTGCCCCTGTACCTTTTAATATTCCATCTTCAAAATCTTTGTAAAAAATATCAGGAATAGCATCGTCTTTTGGCAAAAAGCCTTCTCTTAGGTTAAATATCTGTGCCATATTTATTGACCTTTCGCTAACTCTTAATAATTCATACCAACTTGTTTCCCAGCCAGTAATGTACTTAACAATTAATAATAATTCCTCCATTTTTCCACCTAGATTAAAAGGGATAAAAGCAAAATCACAAAGATTAAGGATGTCGTATAGTGATACAAATAATTCACCCAATTTGAATTGTTTCACTTTTTTCTTGCTAATATCATTAACTGCTAAAGGCTCTAAAAAACCCAAGCTAGCTATTTCTTTTATTCCTGTTGAATCAAAAGATTGAAAATAAGTATCATGGGGAGCCTTCATATGATCAGCACCATAGGTTGAAAGAGCATATTGCAAACCTACTCCTACCTTTACTCTGGGATCATGCATCGGGATTTCTTGACCTTTAACTTGCCTAATAAATTTATCTGAACCTTTTCCTATTTTCCTTGATGCACGAAGAGTCCCTTCCGCAAGAAAATTCCCTAGTCCTTTTTCCCTAAAAGCAATTTTTTTAATCATTTCCAACATTGCTTCTTTATTACCAAATTTCAAATTGATACCATATGTATCTTTTTTAGTTAATATGCCCTTTTCAAAACAATGCATAGCAAATGCAATAGCACTTCCGGTAGAAATGCTATCCATAGTATATTTGTTGCAAAGTTCACCACCCTTGGCAACATATCCTAAATCATCAATATCACAAAGAGAACCCAATGCAACTGTCGTTTCATATTCAGGCCCTCCAAAAATAGGATTTATTTCAAATTTCTCGTTTTTGTATTCTACTACTCTCTTGCAATGAATTGGACACCCATAACAACTGTTATTTCTCTTTAAATATTTTTTATTTAAAGATTCTGCCCATAAATTTTCCCATTTTTTTTGAGACCCACCACCAGTCCAATTTCGAGTAGGAAGCCATCCTGCTTCATTAAATCCTTTTACTAAGCGAATAGTCCCTAATTGCCCTAATTGAATAGCTCCAGGGTTTTTTTTAAGCTTCTCGATAATTTTTTTCGATAATTTTTTTAAACTTACTTCATCGAAAGTATTGATGGGTGATTCACCGCGAACAGCAATAGCTTTTAGTTTCTTGGAACCCATTACCGCTCCCAGACCGTTTCTGCCATTAAAGTGTTTTAATTCATTTACAATATTGGCAAAGCGCACCAGGTTTTCTCCGGCTTGGCCGATCTGGGCAATCCTTACCTTATCATCGGCTAATTCATTTTTAATTATCTTCTGGGTTTCTCCGGTGTCTTTGCCCCAGAGATGGGTGGCATTTTTAATCTCTACCTTACCATCTTTAATGTAGAGGTACACGGGGGTGGGGGAACTACCTTTAATAATAATGGCATCAAAACCAGCTTTCTTCAGTTCAGGTCCCCACCAACCTCCAGCTTCGGCTTCTCCTTGAGTAAAAGTCAAAGGTGATTTTGAACATACGGTATACCGATTAACTCCGGGAGCAATTGAACCCACTAAAACACTTGTAGCAAATATTAATAAGTTTTCTTCAGAAAAAGGGCTGATTCTTGGTTTCAGTTCTTTTAGCATATAATATAGTGCCAAAGAACGTCCTCCCCAATAATTTCGATAAAACTTCTCATCTGGGTGTTCAATAAAATAACTATGATTAGACAAATCTACTCTTAAAATGTTACCTGTATACCCGAAAGTCATTTGGTACTCCTTTTAATATAACAATTGATGTTATCCTAATACCCTTTTCGTTATTTCTTTAAATTCGTTCAGGTTTACTAATCCCCTTTTGCTTATACCTAGTGATTTTATCATTTTAAGTATTTCTACTACCTTTACCTCTTCTATATCTCTGATACCTATCTGCTCAAGATTATATAATACTGATAATTTTCCACTTTTTTTACCTAGCACAATCTCTCCCTTACGCTCAGTAAATTTTGGATCTGTAGCAAACATAGCTAATGGTTTTTTAATCACTAAATCAACGCCAATACCTGATTCCCTAGTAAAATTTCTCTTACCGGTTATGGGTTTATTTTGAGGTAATTTTATACCGGTTATTTCTTCTAATAAATTAGCGATTTTAATTATCTTATTAAATTTATAATTCTTCTTAATCCCTAGCAAAACATGAATTCCCAACATCAATTCTTCCAATGCTGCATTTCCCGTTCTCTCTCCTAGCCCATTTATACAACTATGAACTACTTCTGCTCCTGCCGTAATCCCAGCTAATTCAGTAGCGACAGCCATACCAAAATCGTTATGAGTATGGACCTCAACAGGTAAGTTAGTTAATTTTTTGACCTTTTTTACTAAAAATTGAATTGCTTGGGGTAACGCACAACCCATAGTATCAACAACACCTACCGAATCAGGATTTGAATATTTAATGATGCCGCTCAATAAATTCTCTAAATCACTCATTTTTGCTCTAGTAGTATCATAAGGAAAGTAAACAACATATAATTCCTTCTCTTTTGCATAGTTAATAACATTGATACTTTTTCTTAAAACATCTTCCCAGGTCCATTTAAACTGATATTTTAGCTTTGGAAATCCGATTGGTACCTCTATTACAACACCATAAGCACCACAATCAACCGCTTTATCAATATCCTGTTTTAATGCTCTGGCAAAAGTAAATATCTTGGCATTTAAATTTAACTTTGTGATTTCTTTAATTGCTTCAAAATCATCTTGAGATACTGCTGGCATTCCTGCTTCAATTCTATCAACACCAATACTATCAAGCTCCTGTGCTATTCTTATTTTATTTTCCTTAGTAAAAACAACTCCCGGTGTCTGTTCTCCATCTCTTAATGTTGCATCATGAATTAATACTTTTTTTGGTAAAGAAAACTCTTTTCTAACTTCATCAATAAAATTATAAGGGCTAACCCACCACTTTTCTTCTTCAAACCACAAATTATCCATAAAAATTATCCTTATTTATTTTCTATTTTATTTTGTTAATATTTAAATAGTTTGATTTCATTTTTCCTTACTGCTTACTAAAGCCTACAATAACAATTCGTAATTCGTCCTATGACATATATAAAAAATTTCTAAGTTTTGCTATTCTAATTTCCTTTCTAAAACTAGTAGTAGATGCAATGTTACACTCTTAAGTGTATTTTTTGATATAACCAGCTCTTTCTGCAATTCCTATGGTTCCATTAACACTAAGCATGTCTATACTTTTTGTATCGCTAATTATCTTTATTTCTTTAGAAGTGTTTAATTTTTTTTGAAGTAAATATTTATATATTTTACATCTTTTATCATCACTACCTATAATGACAAAATCTGTATTTTTTGGAAAGTTAAACCTTTTAAATTGATTTATAGCATTCATATCTTCGGCAGCTATAGTTGCCTGTACAAATAATTTTCTTTCATACCAGCTTGTCTTTAATAGTACATCTAACAATCTCGGCATTACTATAGTTCTAAGGAATCCCCCTTCTTGAACCCAATAATAGGCATTATCAATTATTTCCCTATTAAAATAATTAGAGTCATCGAAATTATCCACCTTTCTAATTGACCTACCAATTATACTTTCCTTAATAATTGCTTCATAAACTTGACCCGAAAGAGTTGTAATAGTACCCATAATTTGTTCTTTTTTATTAACACTAATATATTTTGTATGGGGAGATAAAACAATAAAAGTTAAAGGTAGGTTAAAATCACATGTTGGAAAAAACCCTGATACCAGTGTTTCTTCCCCTCTCATGAAATCCAACTTTCCTACCTCTGTTAAGGTTGAATTTTCTATATTATATTTACTTTTTATCCCTCTAATAAAAAACACAGGTATGTCTATAGGAAATATATTTACATCTCTTACCTCTTTAACATTTCGAGCGAGATCATCTATTGATACCGGAGCCCAAAGATGTGGTATTTCTAATAATCCAATCTCCGAAGTTATCATACCTGAAGAGATAGCAAAATTTATATTATGTAATTTTAAACCAGCATCTTGAATAGCTTCTAAAAATATTTCTTTTAATCCTGACTTTAAAACAGCATTTGATCCCTGTATTGTTGTATCTCTGACCCCCACTTTTTTAGAAGCTTTCCCTACAATTTCTTTTTTTCCATTAACAATATAAATTCGAGAATTAGTAATTCCACAATCAATAACTGCGAAATACATTTTTATTATCCCTCCAAAATTCCGAGCTCTATTAATTTGTTTTTAAATTTATTCTTTTCATAAAATAACTGCGAATAGCCACATTGCTTCTATTCCAAGAACTACATCAAAATCTTCTATTGTTTTTCTTAAATAATCTACAAACATCATTATGTTACAAGTTTTAGTTAAATTTCAAATAACTTTGTTCTATCGCAATTTTATTAAATCATCATGAAGTTAACTAAACACTTTAATTAATTAAAATTATATTAATTTTATGTTATATTCCCCTTCAAAACCTTTACCATAATATTTTGTATTAAGTGCTTGTAAAGCCCCTTTTTTGTAAATCTTTGAAGAAGTATCGTATTTTTTCCCAAATGCTTCGGTTACTGTTCCTGTTACTTCGCCTAAATGTCCGTATCTTAGCATAAGTGTAGGTGTAACTCCATTAGGAGCAAAAGGCGGATAATGCCAAGTTCCTTTATCTAACATAATGCCTTCATCTGGTCCAAATAAAAATGCACGAGTTCTTTTAGGATCAGGAATAGGTCCTTTAGGAGCCAATAAAAATATTAACTCTTTACCACTTAATGGAAAAAAGAATTCATAAGTTTCAATATGACATTCAGTCCAATCAAAGATTGTTCCTTCGGGTTTAGGCTTCATAAAAATAAATCCAAGAGAAAATCTTTCTCCAATATCTTTAAAAGGGAAAATATGCCCGTATGCTTTGACTTTAACATCACACTCTGGACTTGCTTCTGGTGTAACAGGATGCAAGTTAAATTTTCCTTTTACTTTTTCTTCGTCTCTTCCAATAATACGGCCAAATTCACTAAATTCCTCCATTGATACATGCTTCAGGTATTCGAGCTTAACTTTATAAACTTTCATTTTTTTATCCTTTCTAAAATATTTATTGATTAAACTTAAAATGTAATAATTCTAGAGTAATGTTTACACTTAATAACTTGAGTAAGGGATAAATAAACATTTTATCTACCATCCCTTCTCATTACCCATACGTATAGTTTGATATAGGACAGATAATAAAGCTTTACGAACTTCAATATTTCTTTCACTTTTTTTTATTAAATTAGATGAACAGTATTTTCTATTGTAAAAAAATTTAATTTATCACTATTACTCTACGATATAACCAAAAGCATTAAATCCACCATCAACTCTTATTATTTCCCCATTTATGTAACTTGCTTCCTCGCTTGCTAGAAAGATGGCTACATTACCTATATCTTTAACTGAGGCAAATCTTTTTAGTGGGATTCTTTTTTTAAATATTTTTTCTTTAATTATCCCTCTCTCTATAAGATCTTTTATTTGATCAGTGTAGGTATAACCTGGAGCAATACAATTCACTCTAATACCCTTACTTGCCCACTCAATAGCTAATACTTTACTTAATCCCTCAACGCCCCATTTACTAGCACAATATGCTGCTCTCTCTGGAGCTGCTGCCGAACCCCAAATTGAAGAAATATTTATTATACAACCTTTTTCTTGAGTAAACATTTTCTTTGCTGCAACTTGACAGGAGAAAAAAGTACCCTTTAAATTAATATCTAGTGTCCTATCCCAGTCATCTTCTGTAAGCTCTATAGTAGATTTTGTCATAGAGATTCCAGCATTATTAACAACAATGTCTATATGATCATATTGATTAAAAATTTTCTCATACATTGCCAGAATATTATCCCTATTAGTAATATCAACTACTGTAGCAAAAGCTTCTCCTCCACTTTGTTTAATTTCATTAACAGTTTTTTCTGCAGATTCTAATGTAGTTGCACTAACAATAACCTGAGCTCCTTCCGCAGCATATTGTAAAGCAATAGATTTTCCTATTCCCCGACTGGAACCGGTGATAAGTGCAATCTTATTTTTTAATCTCATATTCGCCTTCACCTCTAAAATTAATTAAAACTTATCTTACTCTCTTAAGCTGAACCGTTTGTTTATTTAATACTAATTAATCCTGTGTATCATCCTCATATTTTTATTGAACTTCTGTTATAGCCAAAGATACTTCAAATATCTATCATAGGTATGCTGGATAAAAATGACTCTCTTGATCTTCTTATTCTTCTTTTTGCCATCTATTTCTTCTCCCTTTAGTTTATAGATTACAAAAAGTAGTACTTATACTAGCCTATATTAGCTTTAACAATTATCCTATCTTTGCACTCTACCTGACCCCGTTCCTTCAGCTATACTTCTTACCTCCTCTACTGAAAGCAAAGGTAAATCACCGGAAATGGAATGCATAAGACAAGATGCTGCTACTGCAAATTCAAGGGCTTCCCTATCACTATGCAAATTATTAAAACCATAAATTAAACCTGCGGCAAAAGTATCTCCTCCTCCTACCCTATCTATAATATTATGAATTTCATACTTTTTTGAAACAAGAAATTCTTCGCGATTATTAAGCACTGCTAACCATCCGTTGTAGCTCGCAGAATGGCTTTCCCTCAAGGTTATAGCAATTTTTTTAATATTGGGATATAAATCAAGAACTTTATCAGTCAATTCTCTATACTTTTCTGTTTGAAGTCTTCCTGACTCTACATCTACATCCACTTTAATCCCGAGAGATTTTTGACAATCTTCTTCGTTTCCTATAACAATATCAGCATATTTAACCAATTCACCCATTACCTCTGGGGCAGATTTTCCATATTTCCATAAATTTTTCCTGAAGTTAAGATCACATGAAATAGTAATACCTTTTTCTCTGGCTTTTTTTACTGCCTCTAGGGAAAGCTCTGAGACCGAAAGAGAAATAGCAAGAGTAATTCCACTAATATGAAACCAACTTACCTCATTAAATATCTTATCCCAACTAATATCGCCAGGTTTTGCCTCCGCAATAGCTGAATGAGAACGATCGTAAATAACCTTAGAGGATCTTTGATTAGCTCCGGCTTCTAAAAAATAGATACCCAACCTGTTTCCCTTTCTTATAATAAGTGAAGTATCTATACCCTGTTTTCTTAATTCTCCGATACAAGCATCTCCGATTAAGTTATTAGGGATTACAGATACATAGGCTACATTCAAACCAAACCTGGCCAGTCCAACGGCTACATTTGCTTCCCCTCCTCCAAAAGTAGCCTCCAAAAGAGGACTCTGAAAAAATTTCTCCCAATTAAGTGGTTTGAGTCTTAACATTATTTCTCCAAAAGTAATATATTTTTTCACTTTCCCTTCCTTTTAAAAATTATTTTTGTAA
>Ga0255384_10013_pt1 | contig 30632 bp, 28 predicted proteins | sample ANMaggSeSYBR01F7_FD_182106 | JGI IMG/M metagenome (GOLD analysis project Ga0255384, IMG submission 182106) | Sediment cell enrichment communities from methane seep in Santa Monica Basin, California, United Staets - ANME aggregate JGI... | ecosystem: Environmental > Aquatic > Marine > Cold seeps >... | reverse complement strand
ATCCTTAATTATAATAACCTTTCTATTGAAATCAATAATTCCTGCATCTCTCATTTTAATTAGCTCTCTTGATAAGGAAGGCCGTTGAATCCCCATATGCTCAGCCATCTCTTTTCTGGAAAGAGATACTTTTATAATATTACTCCCTTGTTTATTATATTCTTCCATTAAAAAATTCCCAATCTTTTGTCTGATGCTTCCCAGGGTGAGCATTTTAACCTTTTTGTTTAAGATTAATAATTTATTAGCCAGTAGTTCTAAAAAGTTTTCCATAAACTTATGGCAATTAGTTAAACAGTTGATTAAATTTTCTTTCTTTATAAACATAATCTTTGAATCTTTGATTGCCCCGATAGTAGCCGGAAATTTATTTATCTTAGAAAAAAGGATGGCTTCTCCGAAGATTTCTGCTGGTCTTAATCGGGTAAGAGTCAACAATTTACCAGAAGGATAGTGGGTCTGTACCTCCAACAAACCTTCCAGTAAAATTCCTAATTCTTCACGCTCACTGTCTTCAATGACCACCATATTTCCTTTGAGATATTTTTTTATGGTATAATCAGATATATTCAAAAAATTAGAAAGATCTTCATACTTCATATCCTTAAATAGGGTGCACTTTTTTAAATTATCTGATAAAACATTCATATTTAAAACCTCAGGAAAATAAATCGGTAACATTGGTTACATACTTTCTTTTCTTATGATAATATAATAAATCTGAAAAAACAAGCGCATGAAGACGGTGAAGGCGGACAAGATTATTTTCAAAATATTATTTATGCGGTTTAAAAAAACAGGAGAAGATTATCATGAAAAGAAAGATAATTAAAATTGATAAAAAACTATGTAATGGCTGCGGCTTATGCGTAGAGGCCTGTCATGAGGGGGCTATTCAGATGGTAGACGGTAAAGCTCAATTGGTGAGTGACCAGTACTGTGATGGTTTAGGAGATTGTCTGCCTGCTTGTCCTACTGGGGCAATCGAAATTATCGAAAGAGAAGCTGATCCCTACGACCAAAAAGTAGTAGATGAGAAGCGTAAGAGCGAACAGAAACAAGAAAAGAAAATACCGGTTTGTGCCTGTGCAGGCGTAATGCCTCGAAGCATTGCTCGGGAGAAAGCTGTTTCAAAACCACCACAAGATACAAAAGAAATAAATAATAATCTAAGCGATATCCGACAGCAACCCTCGGAACTTCAAAATTGGCCGATTCAGCTTAAATTAATAAATCCCGGGGTAGAGTATCTTAATAATGCCGATATTTTAGTAATGGCTGATTGTGTAGCTTATGCCTACGGAAATGCTCATCAGGAATTCATAAAAGATCGTATTACTATTATCGGCTGTCCTAAATTAGATGATAATGAATATTATACCGAAAAGCTTACCGAAATCTTTCAAAGAAACAGCATCAAGAGTATAACAGTAGTTAGGATGGAAGTCCCCTGTTGTAGCGGTCTATTCCAGGCAGTCAAGACCGCTATGTTAAAGTCAGAGACTATTGTCCCCTATAAAGAGGTAGTTGTAGGGATAAATGGTGAAATTAAAGAATAAATTGTAAAAAAAGGAAAAAAAGTAAAAATTGAAGGAGGGTCTTAATATGACCGATAAAATGTTTTGCTACCAATGTCAGGAGACAGCAAAAGGGAGCGGGTGTACCGTTCGAGGTGTTTGCGGGAAGACAGATGATGTAGCCAGATTACAAGATTTATTAATCTATCTGTTAAAAGGAATTTCATTTTATAGTTCAAAGCTCAGGAAACTGGGAGCAACTTCTGAGAAGGTAGATAAATTTCTCCTGGACAGTTTATTTTCCACTATTACCAATGCAAATTTTGACCGAAGCGATTTTGTGGCCTGGATTAGAGAAGGGTTAAAATTAAAAAATGAAGCGAAAGAAATGTTGGAAAAAGCTGAAGGAACTGTCGGAGACAAGGCTCCTGAGGCAGCAATCTGGCAAGCTGATACCGAAGAAGAATTTGAAAAGAAGGCTAAAGAAGTAGGGGTTTTAAGTACTGAAAACGAAGACGTAAGATCCCTAAGAGAACTTATTGCTTATGGAGTAAAAGGGATGGCAGCCTATGTTGTTCATGCCCAGAATCTGGGTTATGAAGATGAAAAAATAATTGAGTTTATTGAAAAAGCCCTAAACGCAACCACTGATGATAGCCTTTCTGTCGATGATTTGGTCGGCTTGGTCCTGGAGTGTGGTAAATTTGGAGTAGAGGCTATGGCTTTACTGGATAAAGCTAATACTTCCAGTTACGGTAATCCGGAGATAACCAAAGTAAATATCGGAGTTAGAAATAATCCGGCAATTCTCATCAGCGGCCATGATTTAAAAGATATGGAAGAACTCTTGAAACAGACCGAAGGGAGCGGAGTAGATGTATACACTCATGGTGAGATGCTCCCTGCCAACTATTATCCGGCCTTTAAAAAGTATTCCCATTTTGTAGGTAATTATGGAAACGCCTGGTGGAAACAGAAAGAAGAGATTGAAAGTTTTAATGGTCCGGTTCTCTTTACCACTAACTGTATTGTTTCCCCTAAAGATTCGTACAAAGACAGGGTTTACACTACCGGTGTTGTGGGATTTCCCAGAGTAAAACATATTCCGGAAGCAGAAGAAGGGAAAGAAAAAGATTTTTCTGAAGTTATAGCTCATGCCAAAAAATGTAAACCACCGATAGAGATAGAAAAGGGGGAGATTATCGGAGGATTTGCTCACGATACGGTAATCGGGCTGGCTGATAAGGTAGTTGATGCTGTAAAATCCGGAGCAATAAAGAAATTCTTTGTTATGGCCGGTTGTGACGGCAGGATGAAAAGTCGTGAATATTATACAGAATTTGCCCGGGCTTTACCCAAAAATACCATAATATTAACTGCCGGATGTGCTAAATACAGATACAATAAACTTGATTTAGGTGATATAGGGGGTATCCCCAGAGTCTTGGATGCAGGCCAGTGTAATGATTCCTATTCCCTGGTAGTAATAGCTCTAAAATTAAAGGAAGTATTCGGATTGGATGATATAAACAAACTTCCTATCTCCTATAATATAGCCTGGTATGAGCAAAAAGCCGTAATAGTTTTATTAGCTTTACTCTATCTGGGAGTAAAAAATATCCATTTAGGACCAACCTTACCGGCATTCTTATCTCCCAACGTAGTCAAAGTTCTGGTAGAAAAGTTTAGCATTGCCGGAATAACCGATGTGGAGAATGACCTTAAAATATTCTTCGGTGAATAGTAAAAATAGACAATTAAAAAAGTAATGTCAAAAATGGGGACAGGAATAGAAAAGTAGCCTGTCCCCATTTTTTTTTCCTCTTCTTCGCGCGATACTCGATACGCAATACGCGATACAAATAATGATCTAACTTTTTTAAAATTTATGTATACTTGCCTTTAATAATAGGTTATAATAGCAGTTAGTAAATAAGATCAGCTTAAGGAGATGCGTCAATGTTTAAGTCTATTGTATGTGAACTTTTAGGAATAAAATACCCTCTTATTCAGGGAGGGATGGCCTGGATAGCCGATGCTGAACTTGCTTCATCAGTATCCAATGCCGATGCTCTTGGAGTTATTGCGGCCGGCTATGCTCCGTGTGAATGGGTTAGAGAAGAGATTCGTAAAACAAAGAGACTAACTGAAAAACCCTTCGGGCTTAATATTATGCTCTTAAATCCCAATGCTGATGAAATTGCCCGCATAGCTGTTCAAGAAAAAGTTAAAGTAGTAATTACCGGAGCAGGTAACCCCGGTAAATATATAAAAATGTGGAAAGAAAATAACGTTTTAGTATTTCCGGTAATTCCTTCGGTTGCTCTGGCCGTACGAATGGAGAGAGCAGGGGCAGATGCAGTAATTGCAGAAGGCGGTGAAGCCGGAGGACATGTGGGAGAACTAACTACCATGTCTCTTATTCCCCAGGTAGCAGATGCGATAAATATTCCCGTTTTAGCCGCCGGTGGAATTGCCGATGGCCGCGGCCTGGCAGCTGTCTGGATGTTAGGAGCTTCAGGATTTCAAATAGGTACGAGATTTCTGGTAGCCCGTGAATGTAATGTCCATGAGAATTATAAACAAAAAATACTTACTGCCAGAGATACCAGCACAATAGTTACCGGAAGACCAACCGGTCATCCGGTGAGGATAATAAAAAATAGGCTGGCAAGGGATTTTCAACAGCTGGAAAAAAGAAATGCATCTTTAGAAGAATATGAAGAATTGGGGAAGAATTCACTTTATCGAGCAGTTCGAGAAGGTGATATGGACTATGGTTCGATAATGGCCGGGCAGTCAGCCGGTCTGGTGAAAAAAGAGCAGACCTGCAAGGAAATAATTGAAGAAATATTTTTAGAAGCGAGAAAAATAATTGTAGAAAAAAGTAAATTAATTTAGATTGCGATATTGATTTTATTAAATCATTATCTGCAAAGGAGTTATAGAGATGAATTTCAAAAAAATTCCCAAATTAAAAATAGGTAATTTAGAGGCAAAAATTCCCATTATTCAAGGGGGGATGGCTATAGGAGTCTCTTTATCAGGTTTAGCGTCTGCTGTGGCAAATACAGGGGGTATTGGAGTTATCGGAACTGCCGGGATAGGCATGCTTGAACCCGACTTTGCTAAGAATTTTACTGAAGCGAATAAAAGGGCTTTACGTAAAGTAATAAGAAAAGCAAAGAAGATGACCAAGGGTATTATCGGGGTAAATATAATGGTTGCTCTTTCGGATTTTTATGATATGGTCAAGATTGTAATAGAGGAAAAGGCAGATTTACTATTTATCGGAGCAGGTTTGCCCTTAAGAGGTCTTGAAGTGCTGGTTCCCAGTAAATTTAAAAAAGTTAAAACTAAAATTGTTCCTATAGTATCATCTTCGCGGGCTGCAAAAATTATATTTCAATACTGGCAAAAAAATTATAATCACGTGCCTGACGCTGTCGTTGTTGAAGGACCTTTAGCCGGCGGACACCTGGGTTTTAAAAAAGAGCAGATTAATAACCCGGATTTTACTTTAGAAAAAATATTGCCTGAAGTGATTTCGGTAATAAAACCTTATGAAGATGAATTTGATAAAAATATTCCGGTAATTGCTGCAGGAGGTATATATTCCGGTGCAGATATTTATAAATATATTCAGTTAGGAGCTCAAGGGGTGCAAATGGCTACCAGATTTGTTGCCACTTATGAGTGCGATGCCTCTATCCAATTTAAAGAGACTTATCTGAAATGCCAAAAAGATGGCTTAATGATAATTGATAGTCCGGTTGGATTACCGGGGAGGGCAGTAAAGAATAAATTCCTGGAAGAGGTTTCATCCGGGGTTAGAAAACCTTTTAAATGTCCCTGGAAATGTTTAAAGACTTGTAATTTCAAAAAAGCACCTTACTGTATCGCCCTTGCCTTGACTAATGCCCAACAAGGAAAACTTGAAGATGGATTTGCTTTTGCAGGAAGTAATGCTTATCGTGTGGATAAGATTATTTCAGTTAAGGAACTTATAGCAAATCTATCAGAAGAATATCAAGTGTGTCAGGGGACAGTTCTTTGACAGATTTGAAAATTGAAAAGATAATACGTTCAAAGAGAAAAAGTATTGCTATGTATATAAATAATGATGCCGCATTAATTGTAAGAGCTCCATTTAATGCCAGTGAAGAGACTATAAATAAAGTTGTTTTAAAATATAAGGACCGATTACAGAAAACGCAAACAGAAGTCCAATTAAGGAATTTGAAATTTAATAAAAAAGAATTTGTTAATAGAGAAAAATTCCTTTATCTGGGAAATTATTACAATTTAAAATTAACGGATAATCCAGAAATTTTACTGGACTTTAAAGACGAATTTTTGCTTTCAAAAAAATATTTACCCCATGCAAAAGATATTTTTATTTATTGGTATAAGAAAAGAGCTTATGAAAAAATACCACAAAGAGTTGAATGGTATGCGCAAAAAAATGGATTCGAATATAATAAAATCAATATTACCAATGCACAAAAAAGATGGGGCTCTTGCTCCCACCGGGGCAATCTAAGTTTTTCCTGGAGATTAATTATGTCACCTTTAACTATCATAGATTCTGTTGTTGTTCATGAGCTGGTGCACCTTGAAGTGAAAAATCATTCAAAAACATTTTGGAACAAAGTGGAAACTTTAGACCCGGAATATAAAGAACATAAAGATTGGTTGAAAAATAATGGGCATTTATTAAGATTGTAATGAGAGGAAAATGGTAAGTGAAGAGAAGTAAAAAAGCGCAGTGTTTCTACATAATATAAATGATTTAATTCTTGAGCAAAGAGGATAAAGATATGAAATTATTAATGATTTATGCAGATAAATTTGCTTATAAAACGAGTAAGAAAACCTTAGAAACAGTTGAAGAATACGAAGAAGATAAACAAATAGAAGATGTTCTGGTAGGATTTATTCAAGTTGAAAAAGAGGATGAAGAAAAAATTGACAAAGTTGAAACTAAATTAATTAAAAATTTAAAATGGGCAGCCAAAAAGAATGACACAAACAATATTGTCTTGCATTCCTTTGCTCATCTATCTTTAAGTAAGGCTGATCCCGAGATAACCAAGTTAATATTTAGTAATGCTGAAAAGCGATTAGTAAATGCAGGCTACAAGACCTGGCAAACTCCCTTTGGTTATTTTTTGAATTTGGACTTAAAAGCACCCGGTAAATCTTTAGCCAGAGTCTTTAAGGAATTTTAGATAATAAAGGAAACTGTAAATGTTTTTACCCACTACCAGAGAAGAGATGAAAAAATTATCCTGGGATAAGCTGGATGTAATTATTGTAACCGGAGATACCTATATAGACAGTCCTTATATCGGAGCAGCAGTTATAGGAAAGGTGCTTCAGGCGGCAGGATATAAGGTGGGTATTATCACTCAGCCGGATACAGAAAGTGAGATAGATATTAGCAGATTGGGAGAGCCTGCTCTTTTCTGGGGAGTTACCGCCGGGTCGGTAGATTCGATGGTGGCCAATTATACTGCTCTTAAAAAGAGAAGAAAAAAAGATGATTTTACTCCCGGTGGTAAGAATACCAGGAGGCCTGATCGGGCGACTATAGTCTATTCTAATCTGATAAGGAAATATTTCAAAAATACCAAACCGATAGTTCTGGGAGGAATAGAAGCGAGCCTGCGCCGAATAGCCCATTATGATTATTGGGATGATAAGATAAGAAGAGCGATACTTTTTGATGCCAAAGCCGATATTTTGGTCTACGGTATGGGAGAAAAATCTGTTTTGAAGTTAGCCCGCAATTTAAAAACCGGCAAGAACTGGAAAGACATCAGAGGGATATGCTACATCTCTCCTCAACCCAAAGAAGAAGATATAATATTCCCTTCTTATCAGGAAGTCAAAGGAGATAAGAAAAAATTTATCTCCATGTTCCATGTTTTTTATGTAAACAATGACCCTCTTACTGCCAAGGGATTTTGTCAGCAACAGGATAGCAGATATTTAATTCAAAATCCTCCGGCTTATCCTCTTACTCAAAAGGAACTGGATAGGGTTCATGACTTACCCTATGAAAGGGAAGTCCACCCTTATTATAAAAAAGAAGGAGAAGTAGAAGCCCTAAAGACCATAAAATTTTCCATTACTACTCACCGCGGATGTTACGGGGAGTGCAATTTTTGTTCTATAACCGTCCATCAGGGTAAGGTTATTCAGGGAAGGAGCGAAAAGTCGATCTTAAGAGAAGCAAAATTATTGACCAAATTAAAGGATTTTAAAGGGTATATATTAGATCTGGGCGGGCCCACAGCCAATATGTACGGAATAGAATGTCAGAAGAAATTAAAGTCAGGAAGCTGTACTGATAAGAGATGCTTGTATCCGCAGTTTTGCCCGAGTCTAAAGATAAATCATAAAAAGCAGATGGAAATTTTGAATAAGATAAGGCAGATTAAAGAGGTAAAAAAAGTTTTCGTTGCTTCAGGGATACGCTATGATATGTTATTGGGTGACCAAAAATACGGAGAAAAGTATTTACGCGAATTAATCAAGCATCATATTTCCGGCCAGCTTAAAATTGCCCCTGAACATACAGAAAATAATGTTTTAGAAAAGATGGGAAAACCTGATAAAGGATATTTAAAAGGATTTAGAGATAAATTTTTACAGATAAATAAAGAACAGAAGAAGAAACAATTTTTAACCTATTATTTAATCGCTGCTCATCCGGGATGCAGAGAAAGAGATATGCACAAATTAAAGGAATACACTTCTAAAGAGCTAAAGCTTAACCCCGAACAAGTCCAGATATTTACTCCTACTCCTTCAACCTATTCAACTTTAATGTATTATACCGAGAGAGATCCTTTTACCGGAAAAGCAATATATGTGGAGAAGGATTTAAAGAAAAAAGGAAGACAGAAGGAAATTGTGGTAGAAAAAAACTACTCCCAAAGCATTGACACTGACACAATTTTTGTTTGACAAACATTTTATTTCATGCTATTTTTAAATCTATTAAACCTTAAAAAGTTTTTTAAAGAATACTTTTTTGAAGGTCAAAGAGGAGGTGAATATTCTTCCAAAAGTGCTCAGAATATTTTAAAAAAAACAGCTAATATTTCTAATTTAAACAAGGAGATTGATTATGAAAAAGTATGTAACCGCAAAGCTTTTTATTAAGCCACAGTTTAAAAACGATTTTAAAAAAGAGGCAGAAAACCTCATAGCTAAAACCAGAAAAGAAACCGGATGTATTTCTCATAACCTCTTTCAGGATGTGACAAGTAAAGATGAATTTCTTTTTTTTGAAAAGTATATAGATCAAGAAGCATTAGATTATCATTGCTCGTTGGACTACCTGAAAAGTTTTGTCACAACAATACAGGATTGGCAGTCAAAAGAAATGATAGTTGAAGTGTTGGATATATAATCTTCCAAAAAATGTAAATACATAAAGGAAGATAGAAAGGTATTATCAGCAGCAGCTATTAATTATTTTTTATAGTATTTCTATTTTTTAAAAAAAACACGAGAAAGAGTAAATTTTCATAAGTTTACTCTTTCTTTTTTATTCTTTTTTTGTAAAAAAGAGGGTTTTTCAATATTTTATCGTAAGTAATGGTAAAAGAACTTTTGAAGCATATTTTATAAAAATATTTAAAGAGGTTAAAAGGAGATCAAAATGAATTTTGCTATAATTTACACCGTCATTATATTATTGCTGGCTATACCTTTTTTTATTACCAATTTTGCCAGGATAATTCCTATAGGAGTTAGAATTTTTCCTTTGGTTGCGGCCATTTCCTTGCTCTGGCTGCATACTATTTTCTTCAGACTAAAAGACAGAACGGGTATAATGGCGATTATTTTGCTGATTATATTTTACTTTTTAACTTATATTATAATTTTGCCTATGGGTGCAGGCTCTATGATGTTTTCCATTTTGGATAGAGAGAAAAATATACCTGCGGAAACAATTGGAAATGATGATTCTACCGAACAAATCTATATTGTGTATCATCCCGGAATGTCTAAATTTACTACCAAAGTGCTAAGGACTTTAGCAGAAAATATTGCCGGTAATAATTATAAAGTAACCTTGTATTGTGCAGAAAAAGATTTACAAATTAATTTACCAGATGCAAAGGCAATTGGGTTGGCATCACCGGTCTACGCTGGATTTATTAGGCCGCCGCTTGAGAACTTTATTCAGCGGAACGAGTTTTCAGGCATAGAATGCTTTGTGGTGCTTACCGGGTCAAACAAAGAAGGCAGAGAAACGGATATTTCTAAAGCTGCTAAATTGATTGAGGAGAAGGGTGGGAAAATAATCGGAAAAGAAAAGTTTATAACTTCTGACAAAGAGGATGAACTGCAAGAAAAAATTAAATTATTTAGTAAAGAACTGATAGAAAAATTATAATATCTCGGGATAGGATAAAAGATAATTTTTAATTAATCAATAATTTTTTAGGGTAATGAGGATAATAAAGTAATAAAAAATATAAATAAAGGATTTTTAGCTAATTTAATAACTTTTTCCAGAATTGCTTTTATCCCTTTTTTAATTACGAGTGAATTGCAGGGGAAATATTTTCAATCTCTGATGATAATGTTGTTAATCAGCATGTCGGATATAATTGACGGTATGGTAGCCAAACAAGCGGAAAATAACTGCAAAGGAGGGGATATTTTTGATATTGTAGCTGATTTTATGGTAGTCTTGTCAATATTTGTGCTTTGGTATTTAAAACAAACGGTGTCTGCATATATCGTATTTTTAATTATATTTTCTTTTATTACCTTTGCTTATATTTCTTTCTTAAAGAAGAAAGTAGTTAAAAATAAAATAGGGAAATATGTAGGCGCTGTTTGTTTTTCAGGAATTACGGTTATTATCTTTACCAGATTGTATTTTGAAAAAATATATATTAATTTGCAAGATCCGGTGATAATAATTATTTCTATTTATCTAATAATATCTATTATTGAAAACATAAGGAGTATTATAAAGGAAGTAAAATATGAACAAAAAAGGTAACAGACAGGAAAAGATATCTATCGATTTTCGCATTATAATGGCAATAGCATTTACTCTAATTTTTTGGGCTTCCGCCTTTGCGGGTATAAGAGTAGGATTAAAAGCCTACAGTCCTGAAAATTTAGTACTTCTCCGTTTTTTAACTGCATCAATAGTTTTATTAATTTATGCGATAGCTACTCGCATGCCCTTACCTGAAAAAAAAGACTTGCCTGCAATATTTTTTCTTGGTTTTATCGGGATAACCGTCTATCATCTTGCCCTCACTTTTGGAGAGTTAAAAGTAACTGCCGGTTCTGCCAGCCTTTTAATTGCTTCCGCTCCCATCTTTACTGCTATCCTGGCTATGTTTATTTTAAAAGAAAAGATTAAATCCTGGGGTTGGATAGGAATTATAATTAGTTTTTTGGGAGTAAGCTTGGTCGCCATAGGAGAAGGCGAAGGAGTTAGATTTGAACCGGCGGCTTTTTTGATTTTATTAGCTGCCATAAGTACGAGTTTTTATTTTGTTTTACAAAAGCCTTATTTGAAGAAGTATTCTCCTTTAAAATTTGTAACTTACACAATCTGGTGCGGTACTTTTTTCCAAATATTTTTTTCACAAGGTTTATTTCAGAATATAAAAAATGCACCGATTGAGGCAACATTAGCCATTATTTATATGGGTATTTTCCCGGCAGCCCTGGCTTATATTACCTGGACCTATGTTCTTTCCCGAATTCCAGCTTCTTTAGCAGCAAGCTATCTTTATTTATCTCCAGTATTAGCCATATTAATTGCCTGGATATGGTTGGGAGAAATGCCTTTCTTTTTATCATTGGCAGGAGGGGCTCTTGCTTTGGCTGGAGTAATAGTTGTGAATGTTTGGGGGAGATGAGGGCTTTATCAGCGTAAAAATAATCTTCTAATTTTTGATTGAGTTAGTGCAAATTTTAGTGAGGTAGTTAAATAAAAAGAAGAATATTGCTTTTTTGTATCTTCTTTTCTCATTTCTTAACTCAATACTCGATAGGCAATACACGATACGAATAAAAAGTAGGAAGATTAGAAGAGATTATGGTAAAATAAAAGGGATAGTATTTAATTATAGAATACAAGTATGTTTAATAGGAAATTCATGGATAACTGAGAAAAATTTGCACAGTATTTTAAGGCAAAAATGGGAAGAGGCTGCACAATTAACAGTAAAATAATATTACAAAAATTTTATTAGTGTACATTTTAGTAGGGTAACAAGAAAGGGAAAAGAATATTTATTGCTTTTGTTTTCTTATTTTTTCTATCTCCAGTTCTTTTTTCAGGTGATACTCGATATCTAGATACAAATTGGCCCAATAATTGCTTAATTAATAGAATATATATTAGTAGATTCCCGCTGCAGTTTACACTCACGAAAGTGGGTGCGGGAATAAAACTGGCAAAGATAAAATTATATTACTATCGATATCGACGATGGATTTCTAAGTTTAATTAAAAATATATAATAGAAAGGTGTGTTGCTTTATGATTAAAAATATAGTAAAAGGTACAATATTATTTCTGGTCATATTTTTTATTGTTTCCGGCGGATTGTTCGCTGCAGAAACGAAAGAAATGAATCTTAGCCAGGCAATTAATTTAGCTTTAGAGAATAATTTAAATTTAAAAATAGCTAATTTAGATTTGGAAAATGCCCAAATAGACTACGAAAAAACTAAGGCCAATAACCTGCTCACTGAATCGCGCTATATAGAATTACAGGGAGATTTGGGCTTGCTTCAGGCAAAGGATAATTATACCCAGACCAGAAATGAGGTAATTATCGATGTAGTACAAAAATATCTTCAATTAAATCAAGCTAAAAAAAATATTACCGCCAAGAGTAAAGAAACGGAATTAGAGAAAAATTTATTGGAGGAAGTTAAAGCTCAGGTTAAAGCCGGACACAAAGGAAATTTAGATCTTCTTCGGCAGGAAAACAAATACAATAACGCTGTCTTTGATTTAGAAAAAGCCAATGATGACTATCACCAATCTTTTAGAGAATTCAAATTAGAATTAGGATTGAATGATCAAGAGGAAGAAGAATTTAATTTAGCCGAAGTGGATTACCCTGAGGCATGGCAGATAGACGAAGAAGAAGCCATAAAAAAGACTATTGAAAATAGTTTTATTTTGGAATTGCGGAAAAGGCAAATAGAATTGGCTAAAGTTGATTTAGAAAGGGCTGAGGTAGCTGCAAGTCCGGAATTAGATTTGCAAAAACTTAAAAATAATATAGGATTAGCTAATTTGAATTTTAATAAAACTCAAAAAGAATTAACTAATTCAATTAGAAAACAGTTCTATACTTACAAGCAGGCTATTAATAGCTTAGATTTAAGCCGACAAAACCTGAATCAGGCTCAGGAAAATAATAGTATTATAGTCGATCAGGTAAAAGCGGGTCTTAAAACTAAAAATGATCTTTTATCAGCAGAAATAAGTTTATTACAGACAGAGTATAATTTAAATTCAGCAATCCTCAATTACTATATGAATAAATTAACCATGCAAAAATTGATAGGGCAGAAGATCGAAGAGGGAGAAATTGAATGAACCGAATTAGAAAAATTAATTCGTTTTTTATTTTATTTTTAATAATATTCACAAGTTTTATCTTGACCGGGGAGAATGTCCAGGCCAAAGATATTTCTCTGGAAGAAGCTTTTAATTGGGGAATTGAAAATAATTCTTCAATTAAAGAGATAAAAGACAGTATTGAAACTATAGAAAGAAGTTTAAACCTGATTGATACTGAATACGGTTTTAAAACCAAGATTAGCGCTAATCCGATTATTGCCGGTGGTTTTGAAGAGCAAACAGACGATAGCTCAAATGGTGTTAATGGGGGAGATAGCAGTTCCGAAAGCAGTGATGGTCCTAAAATCAGTTTAAAAACTACGAAATTATTTCCTAACGGAATAATCCTTCAATCGGAAACTTCCCTAAAAGAGGAAGACTTGTTTGATCTGGAAAAGCTTTTGGAAGGACCTACCAGCACTTTTAGTGCAACTAAAAGACTTTATCCTGTACTTCCCATCAAATCAGAACAGGAAAAATATTTAGCTTCTAATAATTTACTTAAAGCCAGGGAAAACCTAACCTGGCAGCAAGAATACAAAAAAATAGAATTTTTGGAATCTTATTTTAATCTTTTAGGTCTGCAAGAAAGATTATCTTTAGCTGAAACTAATTTTCAGTATGCTAAAAGTGATTTAAATAAAATATTAAAGAAAATTGAGATTGGAGAAGCAGGTGAAAGACAGGAAATAGAAGCAAAGATTGTTTTAAAAAAGGCAGAAATAAATTTTTTACAAGCCCAAAACACTTTTCTTCAACAAAAGAACAGGTGGTATTTGAATCTAAATTTACCGGAAGGAACCGAAGTGCCTCTGATGGAAGATTCGCCTTTTTTGGAAGAGATTATAAAATGGACTGATTCTTTAGAATTAAATTTAAAAGAAGAAGAGTTAATGAATTTAGCAGTGGATAACTACTATCGAATTAGAAATATTCTGCTGGATCAAGATAGTTCTCAAAAAGAGGCGGAATGGAATTTGGCTAAAAATAAAGCACAGGTTAATTTATTTGGCGCTTATAGCAGTAAGGATAATAGTTGGGGAATTGGAATCGAATTAAATTACGATATCTCTGATGGGGGAAAACAAAAGATAGAAGACGAAGGATATCAAGCGAAATTAGAAAATTTAAAAGATGATTACCTGCAGATAGTCTCCGAGTTAAAATTGGAATTATATGATCTAATCAACCAGCAGGAAATAAAAAATTTAAACTTGGAAGAAAAATTAATGTCCTGGGAAAAAGCTAAATTAGAGGAGGAATCTTATCAAATACAACTTAAACAGGGCTTAATTAGTGATAGTGAATTTCAGTACAAGATGCTCGGGTGGCAGGAATCAGAAATAAATCTTGAATCTGCTAAAGATGAGATTTTAATAAATAAATTACGCTTAGCCCATTTTTTAGGATTTAGAAAATAGTGGTTAAAGTTAAGGAGTGAAGAAAAAGATGAAGAAGAAATGGTTAATTATCGGAGCAATTATTATTGTAGTAATTATTGCTTTTTTTGTCGGGAGCAGGTTTTTAAATAAAACAAGTGAAGAGGAATTGACTGAGCAAAATATTAAGATTACTCCTCAGATGATTACATCTGTAGAGCGGGGGGATCTTAAAAAAACGGTTTCTACCAGTGGTTACTTACAGCCAGCTGATGAAAAAGTTCTCACTTTCAGTCTGAATGGAGAGATTGAAGAAATATTAATCAGTGAGGGTAAGAGAGTTATAGAGGGAGAAGTATTGGTGCACTTAGAGAAAAGTCAGCAAGAATTAAATTATTTAAGAGCAAAAAATACTTATGAATTAATAAAGACAAGTGGTTCAGAAAGCGAAATAAATGAACAAGAGCTAAATTTTCAAATTGCTAAGAAAAATTTAGAAGATACAACTCTTAAGGCCCCATTTTCCGGTTTGATTACTAATGTTTCCGTTAAAGCGGATGATTACATTAATTCAGGAAGTGAAGTAGCTTATATAATCGATGACAGTAGTTACGAAATTGAAGTTGCGGTCAATGAAATTGATAGTTTGGAAGTAGAAGTAGGGCAGGAGGTAATTATTATCCTGGATGCCTTCCCGGGAAGAGAATTTTCAGGGAGGGTAAAGGAAATTCATAATTACACTCAAAATGTAAACGGAGTAGTCACTCTTCCGGTTACAGTGCAGTTAAATAAGACGGATGGGCAGTTTAAGCCCGGTTTTTCCGCTTTAGTGGAGATTATTATCGGTAGAGCGGAAGGAGAATTATTAGTTCCTATTAGCGCACTTCTTGACCGGAAAGGACAGCAGACGGTAGTTAAAGTGGTGGATGATAAGCCGGTGTTCACCCCGGTAAAAGTCGGATTTAGCGATGGAGTTTATACTGCAATCGAAGAGGGATTGGCAGAAGGTGAAGAGATAGTGATAAATGTTTATGAATTTGCTATGGCCGGTTCTAAGAATAATGGTACGCAAGGTGCCTCTGGGATGGGTGGATTTATGAGGCCGCAAAAATAAGTAAAGATTAGGAAAATAATACAAAGGTAATATCTAAATGTTAGAAATAAAAAAAATAAAAAAAATATACCAGATGGGAAAAGTTAAAGTAGAGGCTTTAAAGGGAGTCTCTTTTTTATATTGATAAAGGAGAGTTTGTAGCTATTATGGGTCCTTCCGGTTCCGGTAAATCTACTTTGATGCATATTATCGGTTGTCTCGATCAACCTACAGAGGGTAATTTTATAATCGGAGGAAAAGACGTAAGCAAACTGAATGATGACAGACTGGCCGAGATTCGTAATAAAAGTATTGGTTTTGTTTTTCAGCAATTCAATCTCCTGTCTCGAACCAGTATTTTGCATAATGTGGAAATCCCCCTTATTTACGCAGGACAAAAAAGTAAACAGAGAAGAAAGTTAGCTATGCAAGTATTAGAGAGTGTAGGTTTAGGTGATAGAGTAAAACATAAGCCCAGTGAGATATCGGGCGGAGAAAAGCAAAGAGCCGCTATTGCCCGGGCTTTAGTCAATGATCCCTTAATTATTTTAGCCGATGAACCGACTGGAAATTTGGATACTAAAACCGGAAGTGAGATTATGAATATCTTTGATAAATTACACCAACAAGGACATACTGTTATTATGGTAACTCATGAGGCAGAAGTTGCTGAACATGCCCGAAGAGTTATTCATTTACGTGATGGTTTAATCGAAAAGGATGAGGTAAGGACATGATTTTTGAAATTATAAAATTGGCAATAGATAGTTTAAGAGCAAATAAACTACGTACCCTTCTTTCTATGCTGGGGATAATTATCGGGGTCGGAGCGGTAATTGCTATTGTTTCTATTGGTTCCGGAGCTCGAGAGCAGATTACTGCACAAATATCTGATTTGGGTTCTAATGTCATAAATATTTTACCCGGGACCAGCAAAGGATGGGGAGGCAGTATTAGTACAGGTTCGGTGGATGTTTTTACTCTGGAATTAGCTGATTATATTGAGGAAGTAAGCCCCTCGGTAAAGAGAGTAGTGCCCATTTCCCAGGGCTCGGGTTTATTGATAAAAGGGAATTTTAATATTCAAACTACCATTATCGGAACAAACGCTGACTATCAGGGGGTAAATAATTATAATCTGGCTCTGGGGCAATTTATAAGTGAAGGTGATCTTGATACCAGCCGAAATATTATAGTATTAGGTTCAGAATTGGCTGAAGAACTTTTTGGTAACAATAACCCCTTGGGAGAAAAGATTAAATTATTCTATCAGAGAAGAGATTATCTTTTTACGGTAATTGGGGTAATGGAAGAAAAAGGAAAGGGATTAACCGGCGATCTTAATAACCAGGCCTATATACCTATTACCACCTTTATGAAAAAACTTTCTAATTCCCGATTTGTTTCCTATTATATGGCTCAGGCAAAATCCGGCGAGGAAGCTGCGGCTGCAGTGGGAGAAATAGAATATTTTCTAATCAAATATCTGGAAGATGAGGAGAAAGAAAAATTCAACCTGTTCAGTCAAGACCAAATTTTAGATACTATTAGTTCAGTTACTGCCTCTTTAAGCTTAATGTTAGGAGGAATTGCTGCTATATCCCTGCTGGTAGGAGGGATAGGGATTATGAATATTATGCTGGTATCGGTAACTGAGAGGACCAGAGAGATAGGAATTCGCAAAGCCCTGGGAGCAAAGAATAAAAATATTATGAGCCAGTTTCTTATCGAAGCCTTGAGTTTAAGTGGAATGGGAGGGCTGGTTGGTATTGCTTTCGGTTGGTTAGGTGCTTATGCTATTGCGCAAGCCGGAAAATGGCCTCTTGTAGTTGCTCCTGTCTCTGTTCTACTGGCTTTTGGTTTTGCTGTAATTATCGGTCTTTTCTTCGGTCTCTACCCCGCCATGAAAGCTGCCAAAATGGACCCTGTCGACGCCCTACGATACGAATAAAACATACCAGGTGACAGGGGACGGTCCTTTGTCACCTTATTAGTAAGTTAGTGAATGTTAAAAAGGTGACAAAGGACCGTCCCCTGTCACCTGGTATGTTTTTGAAAAAATTAAAAATATTTTAAATAAAAAAAAGGATTTTGAAATATTTTATAGAATATAAAAAACAATATAAGAAAATGTGACCGTGGATTCTTTGTATCAACTTAAAAATAATTAAGGAGGTGGTTAAAATAAAAGTAAAAAAATTAATAGGTTTTGCATTATTGATTATTATACTGTTTTCTTTAACTACTTTTATTTCCTGCGCCGAGCGGAGTTTTAAAATAACCGATTATCAAGCTCAGGTAAAAATATTAGAAAATGGTGATATTCAGGTAAGCGAAATTTTTGAGTATGATTTTGATGGTGATTTTAATGGCATAATAAGAACTATAGGAATTAGAGGTTCGGATGGATTTAAGTATTTCAAGGCTTCCGAATATCTCCCCGAAGATAAAGAATTAGAATATACTCAAAGTCTTGCCGCAGATATGGTGACTTATAAAATTTATGATAAATCCAGCAGCGAAAGAAAATCATTTTTACTGGAATACCAGTTAAAAAATGTTGCAACTTTATATAATGACACCGCAGAATTTTACTGGAAATTTTTCGATGAATCCAATACTTCTCCCATCGGCCACATTAAAATAGAGATAGAGCTCCCGTCTGCAGAAGTCTCGGCAGAAGAACTAAAAGTGTTTGGACACGGCCAATTGGATGGAAAAGTATCTATCCGGGAGGACGGAAAGATAGTATATGAAGTTTTCAGATTGTCTTCGAGAGAAATGGTGGAAGCAAGAATCTTGTTCCCCGCCAGCATGATTTCTCACAGTAGTAAAATAATTAACCAGAATAAATTTGCTGAAATAATGAAAGAGGAATTAGCCTGGGCTAAAAAAGCAGACAGAGAGATGTATTTCAATATTATCGGTTTTTTGTTAGCTCTTCTGGTAGTATTATTTAACATATTTCTGGCCATTCGTCTTTATTTTAAATACGATAGAGAACTTAAGCCCGAAGTTGAAATGGATTATTACCGTGAATTACCCCAGGATATTACCCCGGCAGTTTTAAGTAAATTAATGAGTATCCAGGGAGTGGGTAGTAAAGATATTATGGCAACTTTAATGGATTTGGTACGTAAAAAATATTTAAAGATTGAAGAGATTCCAAAAGGAAGAAAAAAAGATTATAAATTTATATTAATCGAAGAAGGCGATACCACCAATTTAAAAGAACATGAATCATATTTAATCCATTGGCTTTTTTATTCTATCGGTAGTGGGGCAAGTGTAACCCTAAAAGAAATAAAAGATTATGCGAAAGCATCAAGAACCCAGAGTAGTTTTCGGAGTAATTATAATAAATGGGTTAAAAAAGTTGGAGAAGAATTTAAAAAATATAATTATTTCGGCCAATCAAAAGAAGGATTAAAAACTGCGGTCAAAGTAATTTTAATGGAATTTGCCGGAGTATTTTTATTGTTTGCTCTAGGAGCTTTGTTAAAAATGCAGTTGTTTATTATTATACCCTTAGTCTTTGCTGTCAGTTTTACTGGTTTCGGGGTGATAATCTATGGTGTATTGATAAGAAAAAAGACTCAAACCGGAATTAATGAATATACCAAATGGAAGGCATTTAAAAGATTTTTGTTACATTTTAGCAATATGAAGGATTACGAAATCCCTTCTATAATAGTTTGGGAGCATTATCTGGTTTACGCTATCTCCCTGGGAGTGGCAGATAAAGTAATTTCAAAATTAAAAATAGTCTTAAGTAATCAAGATATATCCTTAAGAAATTCTACTTACTTATACTGTATGACTGATAGAAGCGGAAGAATAAATAACAGTATGTTCAGATCTTTTGATAAAGTGTTCACTTCTGCTTTCGCCAGTGCAACAGCTTCAACCGGTTCGGGCGGCGGCTTCTCTTCCGGAGGCGGAGGAGGAGGTGGTGGCGGCGGAGCCGGTGCTTTTTAATGATTTATCAAAATAAAAAAAGGAAAGGGGTGTTTTTATGAGTTTTATAGCGATTTTTGCTATTCTAATTGTATTATGGGGTGTTCTTACTTATAACAAATTAGTAATGTTAAGAGGGAGAATAGATAATTCCTGGGCGCAGATCGATGTCCAGCTGAAAAGAAGGTTTAATCTAATTCCTAATCTGGTAAGTTCTGTAAAGGGATATGCCAAACATGAGAAAGAAACATTGGAAGAAGTGACCGCATCCAGAACCAAATATTTATCGGCAAAAACACCGGAGGAAAAATTGGGAGCAAATTCAGAATTAGCCGGTGCCCTCAGTCGATTATTTGCAGTTGCTGAAAATTATCCTGATTTAAAAGCCAATACAAATTTCTTGGATTTACAAAAACAACTGAAAGATACCGAAGATAAGATAGGCTACTCAAGACAATTTTATAATGATACTGCTATGAAATATAATGTTGCGATAGTCCAGGTACCGGCTTCAATAATTGCTAATCTGTTTAGTTTTAAAAGCAGACCTTATTACAAAACAGAAGGAGAAGAAAGGAAAAACGTTGAAGTAAAATTTTAAAAAAAGAAAAAAAGAACAGGGGACGGTTCTCTGTTCTCTTTAACTGTCCCTCCCCGTTTCAGTTCCAGATAATAAATTATGGCAGATGTACATGAATTAATAAAAAAAAATAATCAAATAAGAAAGTTTTGCTTGTACGGGTTTTTAAAAAATCTTCGTTTTTTTGAACCCTACTTGTATATTTATCTAATACAAGTTGTGCATCTAAATCTATTTCAGATAGGAACTTTATTTTCTATTAGAGGGATAATTATCTACCTATTCGAAGTGCCCTCCGGGATATTTGCTGACCAATACGGAAAAAAAACCGAATTAATGATCTGTTTTATTTTTTATATTGCCTCTTTCTTCTTCTTTTTCCTGGGCGGCAGTTATGCTATTGTAGCAATAGCCATGGTCTTCTTTGGCCTGGGAGAAGCCTTTAGGTCAGGCACCCATAAAGCGATGATTTATTCCTATTTGGAACAGAAGAGCTGGTTTGAACATAAGGCTTTTGTCTATGGCCGCACCCGTTCTTTTTCCTTAATCGGTTCTTCTTTATCTGCCTTTGCTGCAATCTTTTTGATTATTAGATTACCCAGGATGCAATGGATTTTCTTATTCAGTATCATCCCTTATATCCTTGATTTTCTCTTAATCTGGTCTTACCCTGATGCTCTGAACGAACCGGCAGAATCCGCTATCAGCGTAAAGAAATTTTTTACTTATTCTATTGAGCAGTTAAAGAATGTTTTTACCAATAAGTCTCTCAGAAAAGTAGTAATAAGCTCCTCACTCTTTGATGCCGTTTTTAAAGTTTTAAAAGATTATATTCAGCCTATCTTAAAAGACCTTATTTTAATTTCCGGAATTTATATAGTAGTCTCGATGGAAGCAGACACTCAGTTAAAAATTATTTTAGGACTTATTTATGGGGTGATGTACATCTTTAGCTCGCTGGTTTCCCGAAATGTTTATCGCTTAAACTTTAAATTTAAATCTGACAAACTGATGGATATTAGTTTTGATATTTTAGGTATAGTATTTTTTATCATGTTTCTTGTTATCAAAACTAAAATTATGTTAGTAGTCATACTTCTTTATTTTTTCCTTTATCTTTTGAAAGACGGCAGGCGGCCGCTGGCAGTAGATGTTTTTGGTGATTATATGAGAAGAGAAGAAAGAGCTACGGTGATGTCTATTGAAAGCCAGGTCGGTGCACTTTTTATGATATTGTTAGCTCCCTTGTTCGGTTATATTGCTGATAGATTTGGTATCGCAAGTTTATTTTTTGTAGTTGGCCTATCAATACTAATTATAAATAGATTTTTAAGAGTGGGAAAAAATGAGAAATGTTAGTGTAAACTTTTTCTATCTTTCCTTTCTCTTCCTTAACTCGATACTATCTTTAATCTTTCTTTTCTTTTTCTTTCTTTCTTGACCCGATACTCGATACTATATACTCGATACTGTTTTTACTCGATACTTTCTTTAGATATTATTTGAATATCTCATAAAATATATTATAATTATATTAGAGAGGATATAATAGATAACAAAAACACAAAACACTTAGGAGGAAATAAATGAGTTCAAAAGTTCCAACCAGAGAAGAAGCTTATCAGCTGCTCACCGAATATAACCAGAGTGACAGCCTGATAAAACATGCCTTGGCCGTGGAGGGAGTTATGCGCTATTTTGCCCGCAAGCGGGGAGAAGATGAAGAAAAATGGGGTATTATCGGCCTGGTTCATGACCTTGATTACGAGCAATTTCCCGAGGAACATTGCCATAAAAGCGAGGAAATACTGAAAGAAAAGGACTGGCCGGAAGAATATATTCGGGCAGTAGTAAGTCATGGTTGGGGGCTCTGTTCAGAAGTTGAGCCGCATACAGAATTGGAAAAAGTTCTTTATGCCATAGATGAGCTTACCGGTCTGGTGGTAACTACAGCTTTGGTTCGACCCTCCAAAAGTGTTATGGATGTAAAAGTAAAATCGGTGAAGAAAAAATGGAAAGATAAAAGATTTGCAGCCGGGGTAGATAGGTCCATCATTGAAAAGGGCGCCCAGATGTTAGGGATGGAACTTACTGACCTTCTTGCTGATACCCTTGCTGGTATGCAGGAAGTGGCAGAAACTATCGGCTTAAAAGGAGTATAAAATTAATACAGAGAACAGTTCTTTGTATTAATTATAGGAGGAATAATTATGAAAAAAATATTGGTTTTGATGCTGATATTATTGCTACCTGTTTTCTTACTATCAGGATGTTTAAACAATGAACCAATACTATCTCTATCCCATATAGAATGGTATACTACTACAGAGGAAATAGGAGATTTTACTTTTGGTTATGTTCACCTTGATTTAAGTGGGTCTACTACCGGAGATAAAGTAACGGTAGTAACTTATGGGGATGGAATAATTGATGAATTAGAACTCGATTTAGATCAAGATAAGGAATTTTCCCAGGACATAGTAATAAAATTCACTCATATGGCCGATAATATTCCTCGAAAATATAGTACAGTAATTACTGCTTACAAAGGAAGTATTTCTACAAGTATAAGTTTAGAAAGCGAAGAGTTAACCTACTCAGAATAATTTTTTACTTTTTGGAAAATTACTAAGAAATAATATTCAATAAAAGTTGGAAAATTTAAATAAATAGGGCAGAGCTATACTCTGTCCTATTTATTTAAATATAGATTATAAGGAGGAATTATGTTAAAAAAATTCGAAGAAATTAATCTAAATATCCGAAAGGCTTCCATAGAGGATGTTCCCTTAATTCTTAAATTTATAAAAGAACTTTCAGTATATGAAAAAATGTCTAAAGAGGTAGTTACCACTGAAGATACTCTCCGAGAAACCCTCTTTGGAGATAAACCATATGCTCAGGTCCTTATAGCAGAAATTGAGGGAAAGCCCGTAGGTTATGCCCTATACTTTTATAATTTTTCTACTTTTGTGGGTCGTCCCGGTCTTTACATAGAAGATGTATATGTTCCTGAGAAATATCGGGGACAAGGAATCGGCACTGCCTTGTTTAAATATTGTGCTCATATTGCCAAAGAAAATAAATGTGTTAGAATGGAATGGCTTGTTTTAAATTGGAATCCCGCTCGAGAATTTTATGACCATATGGGGGCAAAACCTCTGGATGAATGGGTGGTGTATCGTTTAACCGGTGACGCCTTAGACAAAATGGCGGATTTATAGTCGCTAAATAATTTATTGTCTTTCCCACATCGATATAAAACCGTAGGACAGGCGTCTCGCCTGTCTATGCAAATGTAGGGGCGTATTGCATACGCCCTTATTATTCTTATTATTTATATGGAGATATTTTGAAAACTTTTTTAAAAAACAACATTACCTATATAAAATTATTTCTGGTGGCTTTATTTTTCGGAAGCACCTTCGTTGCCGGAAGGATAATGGCAGCAAACCTTCCTCCTTTTACTTCTGCTTTTTTACGATTCCTGTTAGCTTCTTTCTTTTTAATTTTATTTGTTTTTAAAAAATATGGTAAATTTCCCCGGATTAACTTCCCACAATTTCTATTGATTATAGCTCTTGGACTTACCGGTGCCGCGGGTTATAGTTTCTTCCTTTTCTCGGGATTAAAATATATTACAGCCAGCCGGGCTTCTATAATCATATCTTTAAATCCTTCCGTAATTACTCTACTTTCAATTTTAATACTTAAGGAGAAATTTACTAAATATAAATTTGCAGGAATTATTCTTTCTCTAACAGGGGCATTAATAGTTATTTCCCAGGGTAATCTCCGGGTTATTCTACAAGGTAAAATTGGACAAGGGGAATTATTTATATTGGGATGTGTAGTATGTTGGTCTTCCTTTACCGTTCTTGGTAAAATTATAATGAGAGACCTAAAGCCAATTATAGCCATCACCTATGCCTGCCTTGTTGGTATTCTAATTCTAATTTTACCCGTTTATCAGGAAGGTGTTCTTCAAAATATTTTTCAATATAGCATAGAAGTATGGTTGAGTGTCTTCGCTTTAGGATTTTTAGGAACAGCTTTAGCCTTTACCTGGTTCTATGAAGGAGTTGATAAAATTGGTCCTTCCCGGGCAGGAATATTCATAAATTTTGTGCCTATCTTTGCTACCTTAATGGCAATTTTAATTCTCCACGAAAAATTATCTCCTTCTCTTATTATTGGAGCAGTTTTTGTAATCAGCGGAGTTTATCTAACTAATTACCAGGCTAAAAATATCAAGATAGAGAAACCTAAAGAAATAAACGTAAGGGCTTAATTCATCAGGCCCATCTTTTTTCTTCCTTTCCTCTCACTATCTTTAAAAAATGCAGGAGTTCGATTTATCAAACCCGTCTTATTCTTTCTATATTTCCTATTCTCCCATATGTCCTTCCCGCTCTCCCATATGTCCTTCCCATGAAAATGGGAATCCATCTTTTTCTAAACCCACACATCTCCTCCCCCTTGAGAGGAGAGAACTAAGGTGGGGGTGAGTAATTTATTATATTAATCTTGCACTTGTAGCCCGTACACCTATACGCTAGTACAAATGTAGGGGCGTATTGCATACGCCCTATTTTATTCCCTCTCCCCTGGAGGGAGAGGGTTAGGGTGAGGGGGAACGGGCAGGTAAAATCTTATCCGCTTGAACAATTACCACTGAAAATACAACCATCAAAATCCCTGTCAATTTCCATCCCCAAAGGGCTTCCTTAAATATCAGATAAGAAAGAATAACTGCAACTACTAATTCCATAGTGCTGATAATTCCCGCTCGGGATACCTCAATACCATAAGATATTCCGGTGATATAAAGTCCATAAGCTACAGCGGTAGAGATTACACCGAAAGAGGCTATTAACAGCCATACCTCTAAAGGTAAATTCTTTTGAAAAATCATTAAAGGATGAGAAAAAGGAAGATAAAAAAGCAACCCAAACCCAAGTGCGTAGACAATAATTGTAAACTGATGATATTTGTGGATGATAGCTTTGCTGATAATAGTTACTAAAGAGAAAGTAAACCCTGCCCCCAGACCCATCAAAACTCCGATTAAGTTTATTTTAAGCACAGCTACTGAACCCCCGGTTGCGGCAAAGAAACAGCCTCCCATGCAAAGGAATAAAGCTACGGTTTTAACTGGAGTAAATAATTCCTTATAAAAAATTCTGGCCATAACAGCAATAAATATTGGAGCAGAGTATAACAGGGTAACAGCAGTGGCAATAGTAGTTTTTTGAATGCAGCTGAAATAGAATAAATTGAAGAGCAATTGACTGAAAAGACCCATTGATGCGAGATAAATAAGACCTTTCTTATCGATTATTAAGCTCTTTTTGTTGGTAAAAAAAACAAAGAAGAATAAGATTATAAAAGCAAAAAATAACCGCCAAAATACAATAGACTGGAGAGATAAATTGTAATTAAAAAGAGTTTGTACCTGTATACCCACTGTTCCCCACAGAGCAGCGCCTGCAGCAACCATCATATATCCCTTGGTCTGTCTTTTCAAATTCTTTCCCCCCGTTTTCCTTTTAATTATTCTGTTTAGTTTTTTGTAAAATCATTGAATTATAATCTTACCATAATATCAATAACATATCTATAAAACAAAGGATCATCCCTCATTTTACTGTAGGGGCTTGATTCATCAAGCCCGTCTTTTCTTTTCTGTACATCTCCTCCCCCTTTGAGAGGGGGAGGATTAAGGTGGGGGTGATTACTTTATTGTATTAGCCTTACACTTATAGCCCGCACCTATACGCTAAACGCTGTACACTATACGCTATTATGGGCGTGGCAATCTCTATTTTCTTATTCTTAAAGTGGGAGTAATTACTTTTTTAATCTTTATTTAAAAAATATTCCACAAAAAAAAGGATTTTTTGAAGTTTTATAGAATATTAAGATATAATAACAAAAACATACCTTAATCAAAATTTCTCTAAGGAGATAAAAAAATGGATTTATTAATAAATATTATTTCAATAGCAGGGCCATTAATATTTGCTGCCTGCATATTTGCGCTGAAAAATATATCCGTAGGAATGAAAATAGGACTGTGGATTGTCTGTGCCTTAATAATCGTATTCAACCTATATTTAATAGTAAAAGATAAAAAAAACAAAAAAGAAAAATCTAAAAGGGAAAAACTTTATAATCGTTTATACCAAAGACAGGAATTATTCGACAGAAACTTACCGGGAACCGTAACCGATGCTCTGGAAAGGAATCCTTTATTAAAAAAATCTTTCCGCTCAGGACAAAAGTATGAGAAAGAATATAAATTTGAAAAAGCTATTAAAATATATGAAAAATGCCTGCATGATTTAAGTATCCCCGAGGAAGATAAAATTGGTTTTAATATTCTCATCGGAAACTGTTATTATTTTTTATCTAAACTAAATCAGGCGGAAAAATATTTTAAAGAATCATTAAATATTTTAAAAAGAGCAGAAAATAAAATTACCAAATTACCAGCCAAATCAACTGCCCTCGGCAACATAGGAAGCATCTACCATAACCTGGGTAAACCGGATGAAGCATTAGAATACTATCAGCAAGCCTTAGAGGTTAACAGAAAGCTCGGATACGAACAGGGTGCTGCCCATAATCTTAATAACATAGGTACCCTATACAATGAATTAGGCATACACGATGAAGCATTGAAGTGTCAAGAAGAGGCGTTAGAGATTAGCAAGAAATTCAAAGATGAGCAAGCTATGGCTAATAGTCTGACTAATATTGGAATAATATATACTGATTCAGGGAAATCGGAACAAGCCTTGAAACTTTTTCAGGAAGTATTAGAGATTAATAATAAGAATAAATACCAGGAAGGAATAGCCAATATCTTTAATAATATCGGTCTGGCTCACAGTAATTTAAAGGAAAGTGATCAAGCTCTAAATTATTACCAGAAAGCACTAAAGATAAATAGAAAGATAGAACATAAAGAAAGTATAGCAACTAATCTGGGAAACATCGGTCTGATTTACATTACTTTAGGGAAGTCCAAAGAGGCATTAAAGTATTATCAGGAGGCGTTAGATGTTTTTATACATATGAATGCTCAGCCGCGAATAGAAATATTATTAAAGCTTATTAAAATTATCGAGGAAGAAAAAAAAGAAAAATAAAAAATATTTTAAAATGGAGATGATAACATGTCATTAGGAATAAACACCACCACCCCGGAGGGAATTGTTTTGGCTGCCGACAGCCGGCAATCCTATCGCAACCGAAAGGGGATGGCTCGCATCGGGAGCGATAATGCCTCCAAACTTTTTCAGTTAAACAAAAGGATTGGAATAATTGTAACCGGGCTGGCTTTTTTACCGGAAGATGGAGTAATGAAAAGTGTCAGTAAATTTATCGAGCAGTTTAAAAGAGATAACGATGTAGAAAGATTGAACGTCAGAGATGCAGCCGACAGATTGCACAGCCTTTTCGATATAAAATATGAATGGCAAAAGAGATTGGATGATGCAGTAGAAAAGATAAATAGTGACCTTACGCGGCAGGGTTTCGAAGTTGTAGAAGTTAAGCAAGAAAATTATATGATTAAATTCCAATACAAAGACCTGCAGGGTAATTTAAAAAATGGAATCGGGGGAATCGATAGGATAACCCTTCTGGTAGCCGGTTTTAACAAAGATGGTTCCCACGAAGTCCATACTTGTATTATTCCCGGCGAGGTTCAGAAAAAACGAGATAGCAGAGAAAAAAATAAAGAATATGGAGCAAGCTGGGTCGGTCAAAACGATGTGGTTTCCCGTATTGTTTTGGGATTCGATGGAAGAATCAGTAATCTAAAGTTTGTTAATGAAGCAACGAAAGACTTGGGGCAAGAAGAAGTGAGAAAACAGCTGGGAGGCTTACAATATGCTATCCAGTGGGGGACTATGACCCTGCAGGATGCCATAGACTTTTGTACTTTAATGGTCCAGACTACTTCAGCAATACAGCGTTTCTCCGATGGCATCATAGCTAATCCGGGAGATATGCCCGGAGTAGGCGGTCCGGTAGATGTAGCAGTCATCACCCCGGATCAGGGCTTCACCTGGGTCAACAGAAAAAAACTAAAAATCGAAGGAAAAGAAATAGATTTAGACTAAGAATTATTTTTCCTTTCTCTTTATTCTCTTTTATGTCATTCCCGCTCTCCTATATGTCATTCCCATGAAAATGGGAATCCATATCTTTCCTTATTTTTCCTAACGTAGGGGCTTGATTCATCAAGCCCTTCTTTTCTTATCTGTCATTCCCGCTTACCCATCTTTCATTCCTATTCTCCCATATGTCATTCCCACTCCCCTATATGTCATTCCCATGAAAATGGGAATCCATCTTTGTCATTGCGAGGCAGCGAAGCAACGAAGCAATCTCTACCCACACCGTAGGACAGGCGTTTCGCCTATCATTAAAAAATATTAAAAATATTTCCCCAAAAAAGAAGAATTTTTAAAAATTTATTAAAATAGAAAAATTACCAAAATATACGCTGTATCTCTTGATTTTAAAGCCTAATATTTTTTTATTGTTCCGTAATAAAGAAAAAATTTACCATGATATAGGAAATAATTTCCATAATATGAAAAAAATATTCCTAAAAAGAAGGATTTTTGGAATTTATGTGGTATAATACATATACAATAAAAAAATTGAAGAAAAAATTTTAAAATTTTTTCGGTAATTATGTGAATTTTGTCACGAAATATAATATTCTATCCTGCTATTTAAAATATTATACAAAACTTTTTCAATAGGAAGGTGAAGTATTAAAGTAATAACTCAAAAGAGTTGAGAAAGGTACACTATTCAAAAGGATAGGCCGCAAAGTTTTGGGTCTAAATCACTTATAGTGACATGACCGCCAAACTGCCGACTTTTTTTATTTTCAGAAGATAAAAAAGGTGGGCAGTTTTTTTATTCTATTTACTTCGTACTCTCTAAACAAACAGAAACATTCCTATGATATAACCCACCTTAAGCAATAAAAGGAGGCAGTGTTTCTTGACTTCATCAAAATTATTTAAGTTGACGCTTCAATCTTGTGTCGAAAGAATGAAAAAAGTTAATTTTTATAAAAAGATATCCTTATTTCGTCATGCTGATAATTCCTTTAACTCTCATTTTCACAAGTCCCGTTCTTACTGTAATTTTATTAGGGAACTAAAGCTAAACAATCAAAGATGGGGAAGATGGTGAAATAAATTTAGCCACTCAATTTTTTTCTTAATAACAAAAAAGGAGGCGATGTTCATTGATTGTGTTGAAATGAATTAAATTCGCATTTCAATTTAGTTAAAAATAAAAAAATAAAGGAGTGAATTTTAATGAAAAAGTATGTTTATTTAATAATTATTGTTTTGGTTTCTAGTCTGGTTCTTACTGGCTGTACATTGTTATCCAATATCAGTCAGGTTCCGGCTACCGAACAAAGTGGAATTACCTCCTTAACAAAGGGTGATTTAAATTTAAATTATGAAGAAGAGTGTCTTGCCGCACCTGCCGTAGCTGGTCTCCTATTGGAGGCAGCAAATGTAGATAACCGTTATGGCACAGGTCGTAATGGAGGCAACTTCATAAAAGATGTAGCAAGTCACATGGGGCCTGAAACTAATTTTGATGAAGTTATTAAGTGCGATATTATTGCCTATGAATGTGCGGTTGCTGCATATCTTAATGATCTTAATAACGGTGAAAATTATCCTGCAGGGGTAACATCTCAATATGCAGGCGTTCTTGACCCTGAAGCCAGTGGAGCTGTGTTTGCAGACAATGGAGATGGCACCGGTACGCTAACTATTACATTGAAAGATCTCTGTGGCAATCCTATGGAGTATGCACAGAGATACTTCAGGGCTAATCCAGACAGCATAGGCAACGAGAGTTATTATTATATTGGCGGATCTATCATAAGTTATGCAACTAAGGCTTCTTCCCGAGGAAGTGGTGTATATACATTTACCGTAACAAAACCATGCGGATGGGATGATTTTTGGGATATTGGTATAGCATACGGGACTACAACAGATCGCATAGTGATTGAAGAAGGATTAAATATCGAGATAGCTTTCACGCCATTCTTGGAAGGTGAATGGGAAATTGACTTCCTTATTTCGGGAGGTACTTGGGAGCACTCGATGTTTATCATTAGTCATGAAACTGATGGTACTCTTGAAGGTAACGGAGGGTATCCCCGTGATGAAGTATTCAGTCACGAGTGGGATCTTGATGGTGAAGTAACATGCGTTACTGATAAAAACTCCGAGCCTTGGACAGATGTCATTGAAGTAGATATGACAATAGTCTATACAACAGCAAATGCTGGTTATACACTGTATCTTGACGGGACTGTAGACTTTGAAAATAAAACAATGAGCGGCACCATAACTGGTAGTAGCTCTGGAACTTGGACTGCAACTAAACGTTAACGCAACTCAAATGAAAT
>Ga0255384_10015_pt1 | contig 30663 bp, 29 predicted proteins | sample ANMaggSeSYBR01F7_FD_182106 | JGI IMG/M metagenome (GOLD analysis project Ga0255384, IMG submission 182106) | Sediment cell enrichment communities from methane seep in Santa Monica Basin, California, United Staets - ANME aggregate JGI... | ecosystem: Environmental > Aquatic > Marine > Cold seeps >... | reverse complement strand
AACCCGGATGATTATTTAGGGGTTTTAAAATGTGCTATACCTGAGGTACTGAAAAAATCTAATGTTTCCCCTAAGGATATAATTGGTATAGGTGTAGATTTTACTTCCTGTACTATTCTTCCTATCGATAAACAAGGTACTCCTCTTTGTATGAAAGATAAATGGAAGAGTAATCCCCATTCCTGGGTGAAACTTTGGAAACACCACTCTGCAGAACCTTACGCTAATAAATTAAAAGATATTGCTTTAAAACGTCAGGAAAAATTTATTCATCGTTATGGAGATAAAATCTCTTCGGAATGGATGTTACCTAAAATCTGGCAGATCCTGGAAGAAGCCCCCGAAGTCTACGAAGCATCCGATCGTTTTATTGAGGCAGGAGATTGGATTATACTTCAACTAACCGGTCAAGAAAGGCGTAGTTCCTGTAATGCTGGTTACAAAGCTATTTGGGATAAAAAAGAAGGTTACCCTTCTCCAGAGTTTTTTGCCGCTCTTAATCCAAAATTAAAAAATATTGTAAAAGAGAAACTTTCCAAAGATATTTATCCTATTGGTTTTAAAGCAGGGAGTCTAACTCCTAAAATGGCTCAGCTTATCGGTCTAAAAGAGAATACCCCGGTAGCCGTAGGAATAATAGATGCTCATTCTGCAGTTCCCGCTGCCACAGTTACCCAGTCGGGTAAGATGGTATTAATTATGGGTACCTCCACCTGTCATATGCTGTTAGGCAAAGAACAAAAGCTGATACCGGGAATACCGGGAGTGGTGGAAGACGGGATTCTCCCTGGTTACTTTGGCTACGAAGCAGGGCAGGCCGCGGTAGGGGATATATTTGACTGGTTTATATCTAATTGTATTCCAGCTAGCTATGAAAGAGAAGCTAAAGAAAGGGGTCTTAATATCTATCGCCTTCTCGAGGAAAAAGCGAGCAAATTAAAACCGGTAGAGAACGGACTTGTTGCCCTGGATTGGTGGAACGGTAATCGTTCCATCTTAAATAATGCTGATCTATCCGGCTTACTTATTGGCTTAACTTTAAATACCAAACCAGAGGAGATCTATAGGGCTTTAATTGAATCTACTGCTTTTGGAACTCGAATGATTATAGAAACTTTTGTAAATAATGGTTTACCGATAGAAGAACTTTATGCCTGTGGAGGGATGCCCCATAAAGATAAACTGTTAATGCAGATTTACGCTGACGTGACGAACAGGGAAATTAAAATTGCTTCTTCTCGTCAAGCCTCTGCTTTAGGGGCAGCTATGTTCGGGGCTATTGTTGCAGGAAGTGAAGCAGGAGGGTATGACTCTATTGAAGAGGCAGTAACCCATATGGCTTCTCTCGAGAAGAAAGCCTATCTTCCTATCCCAGAGAACGTAGAGGCCTATAACCAATTATTCGCGGAATATAGAAGATTGCATGATTATTTTGGTCGGGGAAACAACCAGGTAATGGAGAGATTTAAAAGAAGATAGAGAATAAAACTGGTCGTTAGTAAATAAACCTAGCGTGGAGCGTACAGCGTTTAGCGTATAGTTGTGAGCTGCAAGTGTAAGGATAAGAAAATAAAATGCTATATTCCGAGAAATATTCAGTTTTCGGTTATTGTAGGGGGCGGATTTATCCGCCATGTTTCATTACGGGTTTGATGAATCAAACCCCTATAAACCTACGATTTCGCTATCTTAACCAATTAACTAACTGATCATTTCTATATGTTACTCGCTAAATCTATAATTATCGCTTTTAAATTGGTTAAGTCCAATAAAGCGATAGTGCTTTTTCCGCTGAGCCAGCCACCACATTCCCCAGGATTTATAATGAGAGTCTTTCCGATTTTATGTAAATCAGTTCGGTGGGTATGGCCATATATAATCACATCATATTTCTGGCTTTCTGCCAGGGCATCTATTAATTTTTCTTTATGCAGCATAATTATATTTTTATGGTCTATGATTGTCTCATATGGTGCTGAGTAAATTTCTCCAATTCCTTTAAATTTTTCCAGGAGGTAAAGTTTATCTCCATCATTGTTCCCGAATACCCCTTTTAGAGGGCAGTTTAAATTTTTAAATTCCAAGAAAGTAAAAGGAGAGACAAAGTCGCCCGCATGTAAGATCAATTCCACTTTTCCCCGATTAAAAATATCTACTGCTTTTTTTATCTGAGGCAGATTATCATGTGTATCAGAAATTATCCCAATTTTCATTTCTTGTACCCCTTTGGGATTATTTAATATATCATTTTTGGTTAAAACGCTTCCCGGAAATCCGGGAAGCGTTTTAACTTTAAATTTTAGTTTAGAAAATCAGAAATCTGATTACTCTATATATCCTTTTTCTCTTAAGAAATTCTTAGCTACCAATCTTGCCGGCAACCCTGTGGCGTCGACTTGATAATTGAGTTTCTGCATAGTTACATCATCCAATTCGGAAATAGGCTTTAAGAGTTCTCTGATTTCCGGGTATTTATCCAGTGTAGCTTTTCTTATATTGACACAAATATTGTATACGGGGAAGAATTGTTTATCGTCTTTGAAGACGTAAAGGTCGTATTTTTTAATTTTTCCGTCAGTTGCAAAGACCATGGTAATATCAATCTGATCTCTGCTTAGGGCTTCATAAGCTAATCCGGTATCCATTATTTTTATATCTTCTTCTTTTGCGTCCATATTGTAATGTTCAGCCATTGCCCAGAATCCGTCTGCTCTTTCATTAAATTCATGGTTAATGCCAAATATAAGGTTTCCCGGATAATTATTGACAAAATCAGCCATATCCGATAAAGTTGTTCCAACTTCTTCTATCTGCTCCTGTTTAATAGCCATTGCATAGGTATTATTGATGTTTGACCTATCCAGCCAGACAATACCGTTTTCAAGGTCTTCTTTCTTAACTTTATCGTATAAAACAGCAGGATCAGTAATAACTTCTTCATGTTTTAAATAAACAAGGGATGCTGTCCCAGTATATTCTGGGTATATGTCTGTCTGTCCGGATACTAATCCTTCTCGGGTGATTGCACTACCGGTTCCAAATTTTTCTTCAACTGTAAAACCGTTAGCTTCCAATAATAGAGCTATCATGTTTCCCAAGACATACTGTTCGGTAAAATTTTTAGCACCAACTGTAATCTTTTTCTCTGCTAGAACGAAAGTAGAAAAACTTCCAAATAATAAAAAAGTCACGACAAGTAAAATTAAAAATTTCTTCATGTTTATTCTCCTTTTATTTTTTTATTTTTAGCCCTTTTGGGGTTATTATTTTTTCAGCCCGGGCTAAAATTATATCTATAATAATAGCCATTAAAGCCGAAGAAAATGCGCCCGCAAAGAGAGCCTCGGGTTTATTAAGTCTTAATCCGATAAAAATTAGGTCTCCAAGTCCACCTCCTCCTATAACCGAGGCAACAACAGCCGTCCCTATAATAATAGTAGCTGCGCTGCGGATACCTCCCATAATAACTGGTATAGCAATGGGGATTTTTATTTTCCATAAAATTTGATTACGAGTAAACCCCATGCCTTTACCGGCTTCTATAATGCTTTGGGGGACGCTTAGAATCCCCGAAGTAGCATTAAAAATAATAGGCACCAGACTATATATAATTAGAGAGATGATTGCTGGAATAACACCAATGCCCACATAAATAAACACTAAAGCAATAACGGCAATAGAGGGAACTGCCTGGGCTGCCCCGGTAATAGAGACAATTACCTTTCCTAACTTTTCTTTCCCTTCTTCTGTAGCTATTATGCTCAGGATTACTCCTATAATTATTGCAATAATAAGTGATATTATAAAAAGACAGAAATGTTGGTATGATGCTCTAAGAATTTTATTATAATTTTCTAAAAAATAATTAAGGAATATCATGTTTGTCTCCAGGTTGTTATGTTTTTATTTACTAACTTCTTCAAAGATATCGTTTAATTTAACAATTCCTATTAATACTTTTCTTCGGTTAACTACAGGTAATATTTTTTCTCCGCTTTCTAACATTATAGAAAGGGTTTCCTTTAAAGAATTATTTCTTTCCGTAAAAATTGGGTCACCATCAAAATTAATTTCTACTTGTTCATTATTTTTAGATTTTTCCAGCCAATAACGGCCCATAAGCTTATTGTATTTATCTAAAACAAAAGCAATTTCTTCCTTCTTTTCCTGCATTTTTTTAAGAATTTTTTCTTTTGTTTCTTCCTCGGAGACAGTAACTAAATCGCCTGCAGCGATAAAATTTTTAGTTTTTTTCAATGAAAGGGCTTTTATGCTTCGGTCCTTCCCTAGTAAATTTTCTACAAATTTATTTGCGGGGTTAGCCAATATGTTGGCTGCATCGTCACATTGGACTAAACTACCGTCTTTCATAATAACGATTTTATCTCCTAATTTAATAGCTTCATTGATATCATGAGTTACAAAAACAATAGTCTTTTTAATTTCTTCCTGAATTTCCAAAAATGAATCTTGTAATTTCAAGCGATTTATTGGATCGATGGCTCCAAATGGTTCGTCCATTAGCAGAACTTCCGGATCGGCACCTAAAGACCTGGCTAGACCAACCCTTTGTCTTTCCCCGCCGGAAAGTTGCAGAGGATATTTATAGGCAAAATTAGAATTCAGAGTTACTATATCTAATAGTTCTTCTACTCTTTTTTTAATTTTCTTCTCATCCCATTTTAATAAGCGTGGTACGGTGGCAATGTTATCGAAAACAGTGAAGTGAGGAAAAAGGCCTATTTCTTGAATCACATATCCAATGCCCCTTCTTAATTCTACTGGATTTATTTCACACACCGAAATTCCGCTTAATTTAATATCTCCCTCATCACATCGCGTAAGCCGATTAATCATCCTCATAGTTGTAGTTTTTCCGCAACCGGAAGGACCAATCAGCATAGTTAATTTCCCTTTTTCAATAGTTAAATTAAGATTATTAACTGCTACTTTTTCCCCAAATTTTTTGGTTACGTTAATTAATTCAATCATAGCAGGACTCTCCTTTTCCTTTATCTTTTCACTTTTAATCCTTTAGGGGTAACCCAATCTTCTACCATCAGCAAAAAGCAATTTACGCTAATCCCCAATATAGAAACCAGGATAGCTCCAACTAATACCATTCTTAGATTAGAACGGCCGATTCCAGCGAAGATAAAATAACCCAATCCACCGGCAGCTACCAGAGAAGCAAAGGTAGCAACACTAATCCCTAACACAATAGCATTACGAACACCAGCCATAATTATTGGTATTGATAAAGGAATTTTTATTTTCCATAAAATTTGTTTACTGGTCATTCCCATACCTTTAGCTGCCTCTATCATTCTCGGAGAAACTTGATTGAGGGCTATGTATGTATTTCGAGTAATAGGAAGTAGTGAATATAGAGCTATAGCAATAATTGCCGGGACCATTCCTAATCCCAGTTTAAACGGTGCTAATAAAATAACCATAAGACCAAATAAAGCCAGACTGGGTATGGTCATTAAAATGCTGGCAATATAAATAACAAACTTGGCCAACTTGGGCCGGGGGGAAATATAAAATCCTAATGGTATGCTTACAATTATGGATATAGGAATACTAATGGCAATAATTTCTAAGTGCCTTAGTAATTCTTTTAAAATTATTCCCTGGTAATAACCCAAGAATTCCATAAAAGAGATTTCCATTTTGTTTTCCCTCCCTCTTTTCAATTTTTTTAACTTTTTATTTTTCCCGGCTTTTTTTAATTATTTTTTTAGTTTCCATCATAGAGGCAATTCTTTGTATCGATGATAGAATAAGAGTCTGTTCCCAGTCTTCCAGTTTATTGAACTTTTGAGTAAAATCTTCGTTTAAAATAGAAGATTTTTCTCCAATGACTACTTTCCCTTTTTCAGTGATTCTTACAAATACATTTCTTCTATCATAACTACTTCTTTTCCTGCTAATAAATTCTTTAGCCTCCAAGCGATCCAGGATATCGGTAACAGTTGCTTGGCTTAAGCTTATTTCTTGGGCTAAATGACCGATCGAAATTTCTGGTATACTTGAGAGTTCTCGTAAAATAATAAGTTGAGGTCCGCTTAGGCCATAGCACTTATATAAATGTTTTGAGTGAATGTCTATCGCTCTTATTATTTGCCTTAAAGTAATTAAAACTTTTTCACTTGTTGTATGATTTTTATCCATTTTATTCCAACTTTATTTTTTATAATTATATCGTACACGAAGTATTATGTCAATGCAACAATGTGCTTGTTTCGTTAAACAATAATTTAGTCCATGATAAAAAAAACTTTGTAATATAATATTGTAAGGCACAACGATATTTAAATAATTAAATTAAAATATTCAGAGGTCTTTATTATTTTTTAATAATTATCTCGAAATGCTATGTACCCTAAATATTCTTTGCAGAATATTTTAGAATTAATAAAAAATAAAATGAGAGAAGGGGATGCAAAAACACTAAATATTTTTTTAAAAAAGAAGGATTTTTATATATTTTTATAGTATAAGTAATTAGCTTAAAAATAAGGGTAAATAAACAATTTAGTGAAAAGGAAGTAAAAAATCAGAAATGCCAGAGAAAATTATCGGAATTTTAGGTGGGATGGGACCTGAGGCCACCATCGACTTATTTTACAAGATAATTAAATTTACTCCTGCAGAAAAAGACCAGGATCATTTAAGGATAATTATTGATAATAATCCCAAAATACCAGACCGTACTGCCGCCATCTTAGGAAAGGGAGAAGACCCCCTTCCCGCTTTACAGGAGACTGCAAGAAATTTAGAAAAAGCCGGAGCAGACTTTATAATTATCCCCTGCAATACCGCTCATTATTTTCTTTCCTCGATTCAAAAAAGTGTTAAAATACCGGTAATAAATATGATAGAAGAGACTGCTAAAGAAACCCAGCAAAGAACTCCCCAAATACAAAAAGTAGGTTTATTAGCTTCCATAGGTACTTACAAAACAGAAATTTACCATCAATATTTTAAAAAATTTAATATCGAAATCATCTCTCCTGAAGAGAAGGATAAAAAAGAAGTTATGAAAGTAATCTATGCGGTTAAGGCAGGAAATTTATCTGATGTGATTAAGAAAGATATTTTGAAAATTGCCCAAAAATTAATCGATATAGGGGCAGAAGCAATAATTACCGGATGTACCGAGATCCCTCTAATCTTAAAAGAAGGTGATGTCTCGGTACCGATAATAGACCCGACCCAGGTTTTAGCTAAAATAGCGGTTCGGAAAGCGAGGTGACAGGAAAAAATGACAGAGAACGGTCCTTTGTTATTTTTTCTCTGTATTTCCTTCACTAAATAGTAATGAGTAACGACTATTTCATCTTGTAATTTTTTTATCACTCATTACTCATCACTTATTACTGTATTCTTAACTCGATACTATATTTAAAATTTAGACAAGCATTTTAAAATATGGTAAAATCTTTAATAAATATATTATAAAATCGCAGTAAAACAAGAAGTAGATAAAGGAGGAACATCGGTGGAGAAAGATATAGAATTTGTTAAAGAAATTGCCTCAAAAGAGAAGAACTTTCCACAATGGTATGTGGATGTAGTAAGAAAAGCTGAACTGGCCGATTATACTACTATAAAAGGCTGTATGGTAATCAGGCCTTACGGATATGGCCTATGGGAGAATATGCAAGCCGGTTTGGACAGAAGGATTAAAGAGACCGGGCATAAGAATGCTTATTTCCCTTTGTTTATCCCCGAGAGCTTATTAAAGAAGGAAGCAGAACATGTCGAGGGTTTTGCCCCGGAAGTTGCCTGGGTTACTCACGGAGGGAGTCAGAAATTAGAAGAGAGGTTAGCTATTCGTCCTACTTCTGAAGCAGTTATCTGTAGTCTTTACTCTAAGTGGGTCAAGTCCTGGAGAGATCTTCCTATTCTTTTAAACCAATGGGTAAATATTGTACGTTGGGAGAAAGTGACCCGTCTTTTTTTAAGGACTACCGAGTTTCTCTGGCAGGAGGGCCATACTGCTCATAAGACCGAGCAAGAGGCAGAAGAAGAGACCTTAAAAATATTACATCAGGTTTATCGTGATTATATTGAAAAAGACCTGGCTATCCCGGTAATTGTAGGGCGAAAGACCGAGAAAGAAAAATTTGCCGGGGCCTTACACACTTATACCTTGGAAGCCCTTATGGCCGATGGTAAAATGCTGCAAGCCGGAACCTCGCATAATTTGGGACAAAATTTTGCCAAGGCCTTTAATATTAAGTTTTTAGATGAAAATCAGAAAGAAAAATATGCCTGGCAGACTTCCTGGGGGACGACTACCAGATTAGTCGGAGCTTTGGTGATGGTGCACGGTGATGAACGGGGTTTAAAATTACCTCCCAAAGTTGCTCCAGTTCAGGTAGTCATAGTACCTATTATGTTCGATAAAAGCAAGAAAGAAGTTTTAGAGAAAGCCGAGAGTATCCGCACTATTTTAAAGAAAGACTTTAGGGTTGAGATTGATACTCGAGATGGATATACCCCTGGTTGGAAATTCAACGAGTGGGAGATGAGAGGAGTTCCTTTGAGACTGGAAATCGGGCCTAAAGATATGGCACAAGGCCAAGTGATGCTGGTGAGAAGAGATACCGGGGAAAGGATAGCGGTAAAAGAAGAAAAATTAGCAGAAACAGTGAAAGAATTACTGGATAATATTCAGGTAAATCTTTTTACCCGAGCCAAGAAATTTTTAGAAGAAAATATTCGAGAGGCCTCCGACTATAACGAATTTACAAAAATTATCGAAAAACAGAGAGGATTAATCAAGACTTATTGGTGTGGAAATAAAGATTGTGAAGATAAGATAAAAGAAGAGACCAAAGCAAGCATAAGGTGCATTCCTTTTGAGCAAGAAAAAGCTTCGGGAAAATGTATTTATTGTGGGAAGGAATCTTCTACTTTAGTGTACTTTGCCCGAGCTTATTAAAAAATTATAAGATAAAGGAGGGTAAAAAAATGGCCGAAGTGATGATTGGAAAAGTAACCGATTACTTTGCCAAAATAGGCGTTGCTGCTTTAGTTATTAACAATGGAGAATTAAGTTTGGGTGATACCATTCATTTTGTTGGGTATACTACTGATTTTGAACAAAAAATAAATTCTATGCAAATAGAACACCAAGCTGTAGATTCTGCCAAAACCGGCGATGGGGTAGGAATCAAGGTGAAAGATAGAGTTCGCCATGGTGATAAAGCATATAAAGTTACCGCTTAAAGTAAATTGTTATTATATGTAAGGTCATTTCTGTTTCCTCAGGAGTGACCTTTATTTATTTCTTTTTACTTTCTTTTTGACCATAATTTTCCAGAAAAGGTTTTACTAAATCAATTGGTAAAGGAAATAGGATAGTAGAATTTTTTTCAACTGCTACTTCGGTTAATGTCTGCAAGTATCTGAGTTGCAAGGAAGTGGGCTGTTTAGCTATTCTTTCCGCGGCTTTGACTAATTTTTCTGAGGCCTGGTATTCCCCCTCAGCATGAATTATCTTTGCTCTTCTTTCTCTTTCTGCCTCAGCCTGTTTGGCCATCGCCCTTTTCATGCCCTCGGGTAATTCAATGTCTTTGGTTTCTACCGCAGTAACCTTAATTCCCCAGGGACCGGTATGTTCATCCACAATTTCCTGTAGGGTCTGATTTATTTTTTCTCTCTGTGATAATATTTCATCTAATTCCATCTGTCCTAAGACGCTGCGCAAGGTAGTCTGGGCGATTTGGGAAGTAGCGTTAACAAAATTTTGTATTTCTACCACTGCATTTTCCGGATTAACTACTCTAAAATAGATTACCGCATTAACTTTAACCGGAACCGTATCTTTAGTGATTACTTCCTGAGACGGGACATCCATAGTGATAATCCGGAGACTCACCCTTACTATTCTATCTACAATAGGGATTAATAGAATCAACCCCGGACCTTTAGCACCGACTAATCTTCCTAATCTGAAGATTACTCCTCTTTCATATTCTCGTAATATTTTTACAGCCTGAGATAATATTAGGAGAACTATTATTAAAATTCCCAGGTAAATTTGTAGATTAGCAATTATATCCATTTCAACTTACTCCTTTCGAATATATTTTTTAACTATAAGCTGAAGACCTTTTATCCCTAATACTTCAACTTCTTCTCCTTCTTTAATTGACTCGCCTTTAGTGGAAGCCGACCACCTTTCTCCGTGAACAAAGATGGTACCTTCCGGGTCAAGGACGGTTTTAGTAATTCCCAACTTTCCGACAAGGCCTTCTCTGCCGGTAACTGGCTTTTTCCATTGAATCTTAATTCCTTTACTTAAAGCAAAGACAAAGAAAGCCGCAGTGGCAAGAGACATAGAGATAATTAATCCTAAAGAAATTCTTAAAAAAGGAGCTGTGGATTTAGACAACATAAAAGAACCTAAAATAAGGGAGGTCACTCCACCGGCAGTAAGAACTCCAAAAGTAGGAGTATATATTTCCAGAATGAAAAGTGCAATACCAAAGATGATGAGCAGGAGTCCTCCATAATTTATAGGTATACTCTGAAAAGCTACAAAAGCTAAGACAAGACTTATTGCTCCTACAATCCCAGGAAAAAAAGAACCGGGATTGCTAAATTCACCCAGGATACCGTAAATCCCCAGGAATAATAAGATGTAAGCTATATTGGGATTGGTTAAGGAATGGAGAAATAAATCTTTAAAAGTCATTTTTACCGGGATTATTTCCGCGTATTTTGTTTTAAGTACTCTGGTTTCACTTGCAGTAGTTATTCTTACCCCATCAATTATTTCTATTAATTCATCTACATCATTGGCGATAAATTCTATTACCCCGATCTCGATGGCTTCCTGTTCAGTAATAGATACACTTTCTCTTACTGCCTTTTCCGCCCATTCCACATTTCTCCCCCTCTTCTCAGCAATAGTCTTAATATATGCTGCGGCATCATTTACCATCTTTGTTTTTAATTCTTCATCAATCTCTTCTCCACCCATGATAACGGGATGGGCAGCGCCGATATTAGTACCGGGAGCCATAGCGGCAATATTGCTGGCTAAGGTAATGAACACCCCAGCTGAGGCTGCTCTACCGCCGGAAGGAGAGACATATACTATGATGGGGATAGTGGAATTTAACATCTTTCTTATTATGTCTCTCATTGAGGTATCCAATCCCCCGGGAGTATCTAATTGTAAGATTAAACATTCTGCCTCTTTTGCTTCAGCATCTTCGATCCCTCCAACTACATATTGAGAGGTGATAGGGTTTATAATACCATTTAACTGGAGAAGATAAATAGACGAATTAGGGGTAGTGTAATTTTCTGTTAGGCAGTAAGAGCAAATTGATATTAGAATAAGAAAGAAGATAATTATCTTTATTTTCATATTCATCTCTCCTTTCCCCTCACGGGAGAAAGTTAAAACGAAAAACGAAGAAGATAAATTATTATTTGTGTAATTATTATAACATAATTTCTACAAAATAGCAGGAATTTTAGAATAAGTGTAGAATATATTAGTATATAGTATATAGTTAGCGTAGAGCGTACAGCGTGTAGCGTATAGTGAAGAAAAAAAGAAAGAAGGAAGCTAGATTTAAAATTCCCAGGAGACAAAAGATAGCGCCGAGTATATAGTATATAGTGAAGAGGAAGATCAGATAACACATATAATTAGTTACTTGATTAGCTGGTTAATAAGATGTAAGAGGGGTAGTAGGGGCGTATTGTATACGCCCTAATAATCTATCCACTAAACGCTGTATGCTCTACGCTAATTATACACTAACGACTAATCCAACGGAGTAAACATATTGGAAAAGAAGGGAAAAGAAGGAATAATTTTTGTTATCATCACTATTTTTATTGCAGGGGCTCTGCCCATTATCATTAAGTATGGCACAGGATTAATAAATCCTTTGTTCTTTGCCACAGTCAGCAGTTTAATAGCCGGTATCTTTCTCTTTCTATTGGCTATCCTTAAAGGAAACTGGAGGGTATTGTTTGATAAAAGATATTTTTTCCACCTGTTATTAATCGGTTTTTTTGGCATTGCCCTTTCTAATATCTGTTTCTTCTTCGGAGTTACCCTAACCAGCGGGATTAATTCCTCTATTTTATTAGTAATAGAACCATTATATGCCATCTTTATCGGCTATATATTATTAAATGAGAAAATTACTCTAAAGCAGATGTTTTTTACATTTATAATTATGCTGGGGACTTTGGTGGTATTATACAGGGCAGAGTTTATTTTCAACTTGGGGGATTTATTGGTCTTATTAACCCCACTTTGCTGGCAGATAGCCCATTTTTTCAGCAAGAGATTGATGACTGCCCATAAAGAAATTACCCCCATGTTAATAGCTACAGCAAGAACCTTATATGGAGGAATATTTCTGTTTATCCTTAGCAGTATAGAAGGCGCAAATCAATATGATAAATTAGGAATTACCAATATCTTGTTGATATTATTATTTCAGGGCATTATAGGTTTTGCTTTACACTATTCTGTCTGGTATGAAGCTATAAAGAGATTAAATTTATCTAAAGCCACTACTTTGGTTTCGGTGTATCCGACCTTTTCTATTGCGTTAGCTTGGTTTATATTAAAAGAAGTCCCTAATTTTTTTCAGTTAGCCGGATTTGGTATAATAATGGTGGGGATATTTGGTTTGTCCGGGATAAAAAGTGAGCATAGAGAAAAAATTATTCTAAAAAATTAAATTAAAATTGTAATAATTCGGATGTTTTTTCTGATAAAAATAAAAAATAAATTTTAAAGAAGGGCGGCGAAATTTATGTTAAGAACCAATAAAGATAAGTTAGTAATGATTTCTGTTCAAGGGAGAGTAAGTTATCCGGTAAGAAGAGGGCCCTACAGGATTACTTATGACGGCAAACCAGTGGTAGTGCCCGGAGTTGGTGGCATAACTTATAATATCAAAGTTGGAGATTGTGCCTTCGGTTGGGAAGCTGATCATGTCGAACCCGGAGTTTCCACGGTAGTGAACGAAGAAAAGAGAGATGACGGACCTAATTGTGCCTACAATATATTGGCCTGCATGGGAAATCAAGCACGGGTAGTAAGCGGAGAGGCTAAAGGAGCAGTAGGTGCAGTAACTGGTCATCACGGAGGAATCGAACATGTATTAATCGATTTTGACCAGGAAACTTTAGAGAAACTTTGTATCGGGGATAAGATTTTGGTCAAAGCTTGCGGACAAGGTTTAAAATTATTAGATTATCTCGAGATAAAAGTTTTTAATTTAGACCCTTCCTTATTAGAAAAGATGAATATCAAAGAGATAGGTGATGGCACTATTGATGTACCGGTTACCTGTGAAATTCCAGCTAAACTGATGGGCTCCGGATTGGGTTCGGCTAGTGTGGCCAGTGGGGATTATGATATTACCACTGCCGATAAAAAGATGGTAGAAAAATATAAATTAGACCAGCTTAGATTTGGAGATATCGTGGTGATCAGTGATGCGGACAATAGTTATGGAAGGAGTTATAGAGAAGGGGCAGTTTCTATAGGGATAGTGGTTCATAGTGATTGTGTTATTGCCGGCCATGGGCCGGGGGTAGCTACTCTCCTAACTTCAACAACCAACAAGATTAAATTCTCTATAGATGCTGATGCCAACATCGCTAATTATCTGAATATCGGCACGAAAAGAAAATAGTAATTAATGAAAAATAGCCTGAAATTAGTATTGGTAAGGTGGTTTTTGTGCGAATACACAAAAAGAAGATCGAAAAAGAAGATGGTCGTTATTTGATCTATTATACTTTTACCGAAGAAGGAGAGGAGGGCAAGGATGTTAGAACTAAGATGGAATCCCATTTTGAAGCAATGGATAATAATAGCCACTCATCGACAGAACAGGACCTATAAACCTCCGAAAGATTATTGCCCTCTCTGTCCTACAAAAAAGGGAGGCTTGTCTACAGAAGTACCGGCTAAAGATTATGATATAGTAGTTTTTGAAAACAAATTTCCTTCTTTGCAGCAAGACTCACCAGAAGTAACCGAAAAAGATTCTAAACTTTTTAAACATGGTAAGGCTCAGGGAATTTGTGAGGTAGTTCTATTTACTTCTGACCATGATGGAATTATGTCAGAAAAACCCTTAAGCCGTTATATTAAACTGATAAAAGTATGGAGAGATCGATATCAGGAGTTAGGAGCTCAAGATTTTATCGATTATGTCTTTATCTTTGAAAACAAAGGAGAAGAAGTAGGGGTAACTCTTCATCACCCTCACGGCCAGATATATGCCTATCCCTTTATCCCATCAATTATCGAACGGGAATTGGATTCCAGCAAAGAATATTTAGAAAAAGAAGGGGAATGTCTCTTCTGTAAAATCTTAAAAGAAGAAAAAGAAGATGGCAGGCGAATTATTATTAGTAATAATTCATTTACTGCCTTTATCCCCTTTTACGCTTCTTACAGTTATGAGGTGCACATCTATGCCAATAAGCATCTCCCTTCCTTTAATGATTTCTCGGAAAAAGAAGAAATCGATTTAGCCATAATATTAAAAACTTTAATGATGAAATTTGATAATCTTTTTGGTTTTACCCTCCCTTACATCATGTCTATTCATCAACAACCTACTAATGGAACAGGCAAAAAATATTCCCATTTTCATATTGAATTCTATCCTCCTTATCGTTCAAAAGATAAACTTAAATATTTAGCTGGAAGTGAATTGGGAGCCGGTGCATTTATTAATAATTGTTTACCTGAAGAAAAAGCTCAAGAGTTAAGAAAAAGATTACCTCAAAAAATAGTTTCTCTATAAGAAATATCAAAGTTAAAACAGAGTTGTCAAGGAATTAATTATAGAAATATTTGAACACAAAGTAAAATAAAGAGGAGATTTCGGTGCAAGATTTGAATAAACTCTGGAAGATATTTAACGAAAAATTTACTGATACTGGTTTGGTTAAAGGGGCTTTTTCTGCCCCCGGGAGAGTTAATCTAATTGGTGAACATACTGACTATAATGAGGGATTTGTTCTTCCCATGGCTATTGGAAAAAAGATAATTATGCTGGGTCAATTAAGAAACGATCGACTGGTTCAAGTTTTTGATTTGGTTTACAAGACTAAAATTAAATTTTCTTTAGATAGTTTATCTCCTTCTAAAAAAGATACCTGGACGAATTATTTGATGGGCGTAATGGATGAAATACAAAAAGCAGGATATCCTTTACAAGGAGCGAACCTCATTTTTGGAAGTAATATTCCCCGGAAAGCGGGATTAAGTTCATCTGCTGCTTTAGAAGTGGTTACTACATTAACTATGGTAAAATTAAATTCATTAGACATTGAACCGCTGGAAATGGCGCACCTCTCTCAGAGAGCAGAGAATAATTTTGTAGGGATCGCTTGCGGCATTATGGACCAATATATTTCCTGTTTGGGGCAAAAAAATTATGCCCTTTTTATTGATTGTAGAACCAATAAATATGAATTAATCCCTTTTAAAGACCACAATTACCAGATAGTAATTTGTAATTCCAAGATTCAAAGGAGCTTGATTAATTCTGAATACAATAAAAGAAGAGAAGAATGCAAGAGGGCTGCTAAATTTTTTACTCATAGGTTAGGGTCTAAAATTCGTGCTTTGCGAGATGTTACCATAGAGGAGTTTAAACAATATCAGGTGCAATTACCGGAAATTATTGCCCGTAGAGCCAGACATGTAATTTTTGAAAACTATCGGGTTCAAGCCGGGGTACAGGCTTTAAGAGGGGGAAATTATTCTGTCTTTGGTCAACTGATGATAGAATCACATCAAAGCCTTAAGTATGATTATGAAGTAAGTTGTGTTGAATTGGACCTTCTCGTAGATTTAGCTTTAAAACAGAAAGGGGTCTTGGGGGCAAGAATGACAGGTGCTGGTTTTGGTGGTTGTACCGTAAATTTAATAGAACAAAATTATATTGATGACTTTATGAAGAGCATTAAAAATGAATATAAAAAAATTACCGGTATCCTTCCGGATATATATATAACCCCACCTGCTGAGGGAGCAAAAGTATTGGAGTTAAAGTGATAAAAGATAAAAGAATTGATGGTATAAGGACTAGAAGATAGCTCGTCCAGTAATTTTACAACTTTAAAAAAAGATTTTTTTATTATTTAATTTAATAAAATGTTATTATATTTAAATGAAATAAATATCGGAGTAATATTCGGAGGTGTTTAGGTTGGCAAAATATATCATGGCTTTGGACCAGGGGACTACCGGTTCTCGAGCGATAATCTTTAATCATAATGGAACTATAGTTAGTACTGCCAGTAAAGAATTTAAACAAATCTATCCTAATCCGGGTTGGGTAGAACATGACCCAATGGAAATTTGGTCTTCTCAGATAAAAGTAGCTAAAAACGCATTAAGTAAGGCCGGACTGAAAGCTGTTGATATAGCTGCTATCGGTATAACTAATCAGAGGGAGACTACTATAGTCTGGGATAGAAAAAGCGGTAATCCGGTTTATAACGCTATCGTATGGCAATGTCGAAGGACTGCCCCCATATGTGACCAGCTTAAAAAGAAAGGGCTGGCGGAGATCATTCAAAAAAAGACCGGTCTGGTGGTTGATGCCTATTTTTCCGGCACCAAGGTCAAATGGATTTTAGATAACGTAAGCGGGGTCAGAGAAAGAGCTGAAAAAAAAGAACTTCTCTTTGGTACAGTAGACAGCTGGCTTATCTGGAATCTGACTAAAGGCAAAACTTACATAACCGATTATACTAACGCATCCCGCACAATGTTATTTAATATTCATAATCTTGATTGGGATGAGGAGATATTAACCGAACTGGATATTCCCCGAGAGATGCTCCCCAAAGTTTTATCTTCGAGTTATATTTATGGAAATACAGACAAAGAGATATTTGGCAGAGAGATTCCTATCTCCGGTGATGCCGGAGATCAGCAGGCCGCTCTTTTTGGCCAGGCTTGTTATGAGCCGGGTATGGCAAAAAATACCTATGGAACCGGATGTTTTATCTTGATGAATACCGGAGAGAAAATTATTTCCTCCAAGAACGGGCTTTTGACCACAATTGCCTGGGGGGTTAATGGTAAAGTAGAATATGCCTTGGAAGGGAGTATCTTTATCGGCGGGGCAGTAGTGCAGTGGTTAAGAGACGAAATCGGGCTTATAAAAACTTCTCAAGAAATTGAAAAATATGCCCTAAAAGTTAAAGATTCTCACGGAGTTTATTTAGTCCCCGCCTTTGTGGGCCTTGGCGCCCCTTATTGGGATATGTATGCTCGGGGCATCATTGTGGGATTGACCCGAGGGGTAAAGAAAGAGCATATCTTAAGAGCGGCGGAAGAGTCCATAGCTTACCAGAGCCGTGATGTCCTGGAAGTTATTCAGAAAGATTCAGGGATCAATTTGAAAAAATTGAAAGTCGACGGCGGAGCAGTAAGAGATAATTTCTTAATGCAATTCCAATCCGATACCCTGGGAGTTCCGGTGGTAAGACCTCGAATTGCCGAGACTACTGCTTTAGGAGCCGCATATCTTTCCGGTTTAGCGGTTGGTTATTGGAAAGACAAAGAGGAGATTGCTCAAAAATGGAAAGTAGATAGAGAATTTTCTCCAAATATGGACGAAAAAACAAAAGAAACATTATATAAGGGCTGGAAGAAAGCAGTCAGCCGATCTCTAAACTGGGAAGAAAAAGAAGAATAAAAAATATAAAAAATATTTTTACTATTTCAATAAATCTTCTTTATAATTATAACTAATAAGTAATCAAGCTATTGCCTGCATACTTACTTTTTATATTACTTACTTATATATTCTATACTGTTATTAATAGCTGATTTTATTTTTTTGATCTCCATTTTTTGTACTTTTTGAGAAAAAGGCTCAAAAGAAATATTTCCCGCAAAGCCAAGTTTGAGGAGCAATTCTATTTGTTCCTTGTTTTGAAGCCTATCTTGTTCGGTTACTAAAACACGATAGCTATCTCTATATTTCTCAACAGGAATATCGCATTCTACCCCGGAGATGTGAACTAATCCGGTATAAGAGATATCATAATCGTTTTCAATTGCATCAAAGGTATCAGGACCGATATAATGATGGAAGGTATCATGAACAATTTTATAGACAGGATAACCTGATTCCTGAATAGTATTCATTGCCGTAACCAATGATCGAAGAGAACATTCTTCAAATCCCAAAGGTTCTAAATAGCCTTGTATACCGCTATCCTGAAACAAAGGTCCGAAAGATTTTAAGGCTTTTACTGTTTCTTTAAAAATTTCCTCTGGATTTCTTTTATCATTAACATCATTGTTAGGGCATAATACAATAGCCCTGCAACCGATAGATAGTGAGAGATTAATTAATTTTTTTAATTCCTTTATGGCCTCCGGCAGCATTGCGGCTAAATTAAATTTTTGTAAAGCATTGATAGTTAATATTTCCGCTCCATATTTTTTTGAAAGTTCTTTTAGCTGCTCATGGGGATAACCGTCAATTATTTCTCCTCCGGGAAGATCATTGCGCAATTCGATTTTATTTAAGTCCAAATCTTTTGTAAATTTAAAAAAATCTTCTAAATTTAGTTTTGGATAAATAATTCTGTTTAGACTTATTTTTGATCTTTTAATCATTTTATTTCCGTTCCCCTTTTATATAAATATTATTCCAAGTGTTTTATGGTCGAACTTTTGTTAGGTTATTTTATTTCGAGTTTTGCAGCATTTAATTTACTCATTTTATTTTAAATTCTGTTGGATAGTATAGCATATTATTTTACAAATTTCATTTTAAGGGATCAATCCATTAGGTGTGACAGGGAACGGTGTTATGATATTTTTCACTCAGCAATTAAATTTAAACAAGCAATACAAAGGTTACACAGTATATATGATTGATTCAAAAGATAAGATAGTTAATATTTTAATAGAAGAGAGGACGTCAAACTGTGCGATAAGTAACCCTTAGCTTACTTATAAGCACCCAAGATGATATAATATAACCATAGCCTGATTTCAAAGCCATCGCCGATTTCTGGAAAGATAATAAACATAATAAACAAGCACTGAAATCCCCTTATCTTTCCAAATTAATCTATAGAGGAGTATCATACATGAAACAGTATAAAGATATTACTTCCCAGGAAAACCCAATATACAAGTTAATAAAAGCCTTAAGTCAAAAAAAAGTTCGTGAAAGTAGTGGATTATTTCTCATAGAAGGCATCAGGCTTCTCGAGGAAGCTAATAGCAGAGGAGTAAAAATAAAATACCTTATTATTAACGAAACCGTAGAAAGTGTACCAAAAATTAATCAAGATTGCCAGGTTTTAAGGCTGCCCGATAATCTATTTAAGAAAGTTTCAGATACGGTTAGTCCTCAAGGAATAATAGCTGTGCTTGAGCAAATAGAAATATCATTGGCAGATGTAATTCTTGGTACAAATCCTTTAGTAGTTGTTTTAAATGGCCTGCAGGATCCTGGAAATCTTGGAACAATCATAAGAACCAGCGCTGCAGTAGATGCTACTGCAGTATTATTAACTGAAGGAACTGTAGATTTATACAACCCAAAAGTTATCAGGTCTACAATGGGTTCCCTGTTTCAGGTGTCTATTGTAAATGGTCTTGGTGATAATGAGGCAGTTAAATGGCTAAATCATAACTCTATAAATATTATGACAGCAGATTTAGATGGCGAAGAATATTACTATTCCGCTAACCTCAAAGAGCCCCTCGCTTTAGTAATTGGGAACGAAAATAAAGGACCAAATGATATATGGAAGAAGGCAGCTTATAAAAAGATAAAAATTCCTATCTTAGGGTCCACTGAATCCTTAAATGCATCAGTAGCTGCCGGAATAATTTTATATGATGCAGTTCGTCAAAGATTGTACAAATGATGCTATTCTTTATTTGTTGATATAGCAAAAAAAAGGGGACAGAAAGTCTTTGCATTTAATAAAACTTCTTAAGATATATTATATTTTTAAGAAATTATAATATGTCAAATGTGAGGTTCTACGATTCCGTAAATTATTAATATTGTATATTTTAAAAATATTTAAAAAATCTTTGACAAGAGGGATTGTCTTGTTATAAAATAAAATTACCTGCAATCGAATGCATAATTATAACATTATTTTTATAATTATGAAATTTCACTGAAAATACTTTCTTATTTTTATCACTATTTTGAAATTTATTAATAAGCTCACTCAGTAAGTAATTAATAAATACAACTAAGTATAAATACTCGAAAATTAGAAATCAGAAGAAGTGATTCAATCAAAACAAATCAAAGAAAAAAATTTTATAAGATTTAAATTATTATATTGTAATCGTTCGCATTTAATATTAAAAATTGCCCAAACTCCCGGCTAACAGTGTAAACTTACATACAAGATATTTTTTAAATTATTAATTGTTATAAACAAAATTACTTTATTGAAAAAATTACTAAAATTCAACTTCTTGAAAAATCAAAAAATTCCCTGTAACCATACCCTGAAAAAAATAAACTATCCTTTAAATAACAGGGAGCAAACAAGGGGAGGTGAGATGTAAGAAGAAAATATTTTCTGGATATTTTTTAGAAATTTAAAAAATTATTTGGAGGTAAAAAATGAAAAGTAATTTAAAAACTGGTTTGTTTATCTTTATCTTAATCTTCTTGTTTTCGAGTATCTTCCTATCTTCTTTTGCAGCAGAAAAAGAATATAAAATTTATGTAGTAGTTCACGGTGGCATAGCTGACCCATTCTGGAAAGTTTGCGAGAATGGAGCACTCGATGCAGGTGATCTATATGATGATTTAGAAGTAATTTATACCGGACCTGCAGTATTTAAACTTGAAGAGTTTATGGCCTATATAGAGGCAGCATTGGCTAGCGAACCAGATGCTTTAGTTTGCACCTTGACTGCACCTGAAGCTATGGATGAATCCCTTCGAGCAGAGATTGCCAAAGGACTACCGGTAGTAGCGATTAATGCACCAGACCTTAGAGACCCCGAAGACAGGATACCTGTTGTAACTTATGTTGGTGAAGATAGCTACTTTATTGGAGTTAAGGCAGCTCAGGAGACATTAGCGAGATTTATTCCCAAACGTGCAATATTTGCTAACCATCATCCAGGAGCCACTCACATCGAAGCAAGAGGAAGAGGATACATAGATACCATGAAAGCAAAAGGCGTGATTGCAGAATCTCTGGACATTACTGAGGATGCAGTTAAAGGTGCCGAGATGGTAGCTGCTTATCTAAAAGCACATCCGGAAACTGATGCAATTTTCTGCTCAAACACTATGCGTACAGAGACTATAATTCCACGTTTAGAAGCAGATGGAATAAAAGTAGGAGTAGATGTAAAGATTGCCCAGATGGATGCCTCTTCTAAGATACTCGAATACATTCAGGAAGGTAAAGTAATGTTTACTATGGATCAGCAGCAATACCTGCAGGGTTACCTGGGAGTAGTATTTGCTTATTTAAGTGCAAAGTATGGATATATTCCTCCGCCGGCACCAGTGTCCACAGGACCAGCAACCATTACTGCAGACAATATTCCTGCCTTAGAGGATTTAGTTAAAGAAGGATACAGGTAAACTATAACTGGAAGGAGCGATAATTAGATATGTTGGGTGGTGATATTTCTCAGACACCACCCAACATTATATAAAAATGCTATTAGGAGGAATTAATGGAAAAATCGACGAACAATATGGGAGTTGAAACTCGAGGGCAATTTTTAAACTTTTCTCAGATACGTAGATGGCCTGAATTTGGAGTGATACTTGCTTTCTTGATATTATTTACAATTTTTTCTATTTTTTCATCAAAATTTTTAACCCTACGTAATATTACCGGGATACTTACTATAGTATCAGAATTAGGAATTATGGCAGTCGGTGTAGCTTTTTTAATGATTGCCGGAGAATTTGATCTTTCGGTTAGCAGTGTTTATGCATTATCAGGTTTTTTGTTTGTAACCTTATCAAATAGCTTTAATTCACCATTAGCCTTCATTATTACATTGACATTTGCAGCTTTTATCGGCTTTTGTAATGGAACGATAACCCTACGAGCCCATATCCCTTCATTTATAGCAACTTTAGGCATGATGTTGTTTTTAAGAGGGTCACTTTTGGCTATTACCGGAGGTGAATCGGTTAGTTATAAAAGTGATATCATTATGCCCACCATATTAACCCGATTTATGGGCTATGGTTTTCGACCTTCTCATATCTGGTTCGTCTTACTCACCCTGCTATTCTCGCTTGTCCTTACTAATACACGATACGGGAATTGGGTATTTGCAACCGGCGGGAATAAAGAAGTAGCAAGGGCGATGGGGGTAAATGTAAATAAAGTAAAAGTAACAAATTTCATGTTATCATCTCTGATGGCCTCATTATCAGGTTGTATTGTAATAAGTAGATTTAATATCGCCAACGCTTCATTTGGAACAGGAATGGAATTGGAAGCAATTGCCTCAGCAGTTATCGGGGGGACTTTCTTAACAGGAGGTTATGGAACAATCATTGGAGTATTTTTTGGAGCATTCCTAATGGGTATGATGAGGACTGGTCTGGTAATGATAGGAGCACCTGCCTATTGGTATCAAACATTCGTAGGAGCAATTTTAATAATAGCGGCAACAATTAATCTCAAGCTTAGACGTTTGGAGATGTAAATGTGTTGCGGAACGAAGCAATCTCGACGAGATTGCCACGCTTCGATAAATCGAAGCTCGCAATGACATAAGGTGAAGGAGGGTCATAATTTATGCAGGAAGCTATATCATTAGTAAAAATGCTCAATATGGAAAAGAATTTTGGAGCAGTTCAGGCATTAAAAAAGGTAAATGTTGAGGTTCGATCTGGAGAAATCTTGGGTCTGTTAGGGGATAATGGAGCAGGTAAATCTACTCTTATAAAGATCCTCGCCGGTGTTTTTCCTCCGGATAGAGGTGAAATTTTTTTTGAAGGCAGTCGGGTAAATTTTTCGTCCCCAAGAGATGCAAGAGCAATGGGGATTGAAACAGTTCATCAGGCACTATCTTTGGTAGATATAATGAGTATCTCCAGGAACTTTTTTTTAGGAAGGGAACCAACCAGAAAAATAGGGCCGATACGTTTGCTTGATAGAAAAAAGATGAACGAAGAATGCGAAAAGGCTGTTACGGGATTAGGTGTAAGAGTAAGGTCAGCAAATGAATTTGTATCGATTTTATCCGGAGGAGAGAGACAGGCAATATCAATAGGAAGAGCTATGCATTTTAAAGTCAAACTCCTTATCCTTGATGAGCCTCTTGCAGCCTTATCGGTTAGAGAAACAAGGGAAGTTCTTAGACAAGTAGAAAAAGTAAGAGAGTCCGGAGTTTCAGTGATTTTTATCACTCACAATGTTTATCATGTTTATCCTGTCGCGGAAAGATTTGTGATGTTAGATAGGGGGATAAAAATAGGAGAGGTTTATAAAAAAGATGCCAGTCCGGAAGATATCATAGAAATAATAGCTACCGGAAAGATGCCAAAGGCATTAAAAACTTGAAAATTAGAGTAAAGGTTTCTAATTTACTTCATATTTTTAGGAGATGTACCAATGAATTCTCGAGAAAGGGTAAGAAAAGCCATTAATCATCAAGAAACTGACCGTATTCCTCTTGATTTAGGTTCAACTTTGGTGACTGGAATCCAGGCAAGCACTTACGCTAAATTAAGGCAGTCTATGGGCTTGAAGGATAAATCAGTAAGGATCGTCGATCCTTTTCAGATGCTTGGCGAAGTTGAGATGGAGGTAATAGAGAAATTAGGGATTGATACCATAGGATTATGGCTTCCTACTAATTTTTTTGGATTTAGAAATGAGAATTGGAAACCCTGGAAGCTATTTGATGGTACCAAGGTATTAGTGCCTGAAAAATTTACCACTAAAAGGGATGATGAAGGCAATATTTATCTCTATCCCCAAGGGGATAATTCAGTTTCTCCCTGTGCGAAGATGCCTAAAGGAGGTTATTATTTTGATCTTTTGGTACGTCAAAAGCCTTTTGATGAGAGAAATTTAAATCCGGAGGATTGGGTCAATCAGCAGTACTCGATTTTTTCTGAGGAAACATTAAGATATTTAGAAAACAAGGCAGATGAGATGTATACGAATACAGACCTTTGTATTGTCGGAGAGTTTATAGATGCAGGTTTTGGAGATGTTTCTATGGTGCCAGGTCCAGCTATTAAAAATCCTAAGGGGATCAGGGAACCAGTAAGATGGATTACCGCTCATATTGAATATCCCGAATATATTAAAGGAATCTTTGAATTGCAATGTGAAATAGCACTGAAAAACTTGAAACTCTCTTATGAAGCAGTAGGAAATAAGATAGATGTAATTATGGTTAGTGGAACAGATTTTGGGGCTCAAAATGCCCCCTTTATATCACCTGATATGTATCGGGAGTTTTACAAACCCTTTCATAAGAGGATAAATGACTGGATTCACAAAAATACACCGTGGAAGATTTTTTATCATAGTTGTGGCTCTATCGTTACCTTTTTAGATGATTTTGTAGAAACAGGAGTAGATATTTTAAATCCTGTTCAGACTTCAGCTAAAGATATGGATCCCAAAATGTTAAAGGAAAGATACGGAGATAAATTAGTATTCTGGGGTGGTGGAATAGATACACAAAGAACACTTCCCTTTGGTACCCCTGAAGATGTAAGAAGGGAAGTCGACGAGCGTTGCCAGATATTTGGGGAGGAAGGGGGTTTTGTATTTAACACTATTCATAACATTCAATCGAAAGTGCCTATTGAAAATCTTGTAGCGATGTTTCAAACTGTAAAAAAATTTGACAAAAAAAATGTCTTGTTGTAAACTAATTTTAACTGCAATCGAATGCACAATAAATTCTTTTAATAATATCTCTTGCTTTTTATTATTATTTAAGCTAACTCACACAAGGTTTTTTATTAGTAAAGTCATAACTTAAAAAAACTAACAGAAAAAATTCATATAGAAAATATCTGCAAATTACCAAAAATCATTTTATAAATTAATTGTAAAGGTCTGGGTATTAAAGTTATTATAATGCAAACGTATGCATTGTAATATTTAAAAACTAGTCAAAATAACATTAAAATTAACTTATGAGATGTTATTAATTTATTTTTTAATACAAATATAACTATTTTAGTTCAAAAAATAGCGTAATTATACTTTTTGAAAAATAAAAAATTTCCCTGGTAGACTACCTTAAAAAAAAGACCATTCTTTAAATAAAACAGGGAATTAACAAGAGGAGGTGACACATAAGGAAGTATTTTTTTAAATGTAAATGTGTTTTAAAATTTTAAAAAATTTCTTTTAGGAGGGAAAAATGAAAAGTAATTTAAAAATTGGTTTACTTATTTTTTTAGTGATTTTCTTATTCTCGAGCATCTTTCTATCTTCTTTTGCAGCGGGAGAGGTATATACATTTAAATATTCTAACCAGCAAAATCCACAACATCCCAGGACAGTATCCATGTTATGGTTTAAAGATGAAATCGAAAAACGCTCAGATGGTCGAATTAAAGCAGAAATCTATGATAGCGGAGTACTTGGAAAGGAAAAGGAACTTTTTGAAATGATTTTAACCGGTGCACTGCAGGGATATAGAGGGGCTTTTTTTGAATATTTAAATCCAAAATTCCAGTTATGGATGGCTCCATTCATGTTCCATTCTTATGATGAAGTAATGTATTTTAATCATAGTGATTTCGCTAAACAATTATGCGTTGACGGCTCAATAAAAGGCGCATACATTCCTGCAATTGGTTTTACGGGTGGTCGAAATATGATTTGTAAAGTAAAACAAATTGAACGTCCGGAAGATTTAGTAGGATTAAAAATGAGATCACCTGGTCAAGCTCCAATCATTAAATTCTACAAACAAATGGGTGCTCACCCTATGGAAATGGCATCTTCGGATACTTACATGGCTTTAAAAACCGGAGTTATTGATGGCATGTGTAACGATGCAGCTTTTCTCGAGACAAATAAAACATATGAAGTTGCCCCACATTTTACCTGGATTAACTATATGGTAGGCGCTGATCCTTTAATGGTAAACATGGAATGGTATCAATCACTTCCAGATGATCTGAAAACAATCTTTAACGAAGTTTCAGTCGAAGCAATGCAATATTCTGATGAGATGGTTTCAGGACAGTCTGATGAATTTTGCGAAAAATTAGTAGCAGTGTGTGATAGCACAGTTAAAGTGCTTGAAGATCCCGAGTTAGTTAAAGCGTGGAGTAAAGCTGCCGAACCACTTTTACAAATTTATGTAGATGATGGTCTTTTTGGTATGGATGATGTAAAAGCAGTTCAAAGTGTGCTTGCTGAATTTCGTAACAAGTAATTTTAGGTATTGAATTTAAGAGTGAGGTCAGTAAAATGGCCTCACTAATTTTCTAAAAAAAGGAAAGGAACGCGAATCATATGGATTGGTTAAGAAGATTTGAACGTTTTATTACCCGATCTCTAGAGTGTATTATCACTGTTTTTTTTATAATAATTTTTTTGTTAATATTTTTCCTTGTCTTATTACGATATGGATTTAAAACATCCATTATGGGAACATACGAGATTATTACCATGCTGTTTGTATATTGTTCAGCTTTAGGAACTGCTATCCTGGTCAGACAAAAAGAACATATTAAAATATCTTTTTTTATTAATAAACTTTCTGCAGGTGCAAGAAGGATTGTTTTAACTATTAACTATATATTGATTTGCTTTTTAAATGTTGTCTTTTTTTATATGAGTTTGGGTTGGATTAAATCTATATGGACTTTTAGATCTCCGATGACGCAAATTCCTTTTTGGGTTCAAAGAATTCCAATTTCTATCGGTTGTGGTCTTGTAATTTTATATTGTCTTTATAATATTTATTTAATTTATGCAAGCTCGGAAGAACTATCTCGTGAAACTGAAGATGTTTATGCGGAGATAGAAGGGTTATTGGGGCAAGTAAAACAGAACGTTAAACAAGACAGTTTTGTCGCAGAAAGAAAAACAGCAGTAAAAGAAAGGAAAAGACCATGACACTATTATTAATAGCATTAGCTGTATGTTTGATTATTGGAATTCCAATTGCCTATTCTTTAGGCTTATCCGCATTATCATATTTCTTTGTATATAGACCGGAACTTTTAACAGTATTCCCTCAGCGTCTTTTTTCCGGTTTGAATAACGAAGCAATGATTGCGCTTCCTTTATTTATTGTTATGGGACAATTAATGAATGATAGCGGTATTACTAATAGAATAATTGATTTTAGTAACTTGATATTTGGAAGATTAAAAGGTGGACTTGGATGTATTAATGTTTTTGCAAGCATGATTTTTGGGGGAATATCCGGTTCATCAGCATCAGATACTGCCTCAATTGGTGCAATCTTGATACCGGAAATGGAAAAGCGTGGATATACTAAAGAATATGCTGCTGGTATAACAGTAGCCTCTTCAACTATGGGTATGGTAATTCCCCCGAGTGTTCCGATGATACTTTACTGTGTAACGGCCGAACAGTCTGTTGGGAAATTATTTCTTGCTGGCTTAATTCCCGGTGTGTTGGTTGGTCTTTCACAGTTGATTATCAATTTAGTTATTTCTTATAGACGAGATTACCCGAGGGAGAATTTTGAATACTCCTGGGGAAATGTATTGAAAGTTACACGACAATCATTGGTAGCACTAATTATGCCAGTATTTGTTGTTGGTACTGTAGTTTTTGGTGTTGCAACTGCAAATGAATCTGCTTCTTTTGGGGTTATGTATTCAATAGTAGTTGGTCTTTTTATTTTTCGTGGCTTAAAAGCAAAAAATCTTCCTGAGAGTTTTTTAAAAGCAATTAAGACCTGTTCTTCAATAATGATTATTATTGCAGTTAGTCAGTTATATGTATGGATATTAGCCCTAGAAGGGGTGCCTCTAGCTATAGCAAACTTTGTTATAGGTTTGAACCTTTCTCCCGTATTTACGTTAATGGTAATTATGAATATTATCTTATTAGCCGGTACTTTTATCGATGTTAGTCCTGCAATATTATTATTTACTCCGGTTTTTTTACCAGCATGTATGGCCATTGGTATTTCGCCAGTTCAATTTGGTGCTTTATTAATTGTAGGACTCGCTGTAGGCACAGTTACACCCCCGGTTGGTACTTGCCTTAATGTTGCTTCTGCAATTTCACATATGGAAATTTTTGATATATTTAAGGCTGCAATTCCCTTTTTAATTGCTAATATTTTCGTATTGCTTTTGATTTGTCTTTACCCACCGATAACAACATATTTACCAGAGTTATTAGTGAAATAATATTAGGAGGAGGAAGAATAACTGAACGTGAACGCTTTTCTTTTTGGCTACAATAAATCATCAGATTCCTGTTGAAAATATTGTGACCTGGTATGAATCTGTGCGAAATTAAATATTTTAATAAATTAAAAAATAATATTTTAGGAGGAAAATGTTAGTGAAAATTGGTGTAATTACAAATGGTATTAGTGAAGATCTTGAGTATGCATTAAAGGTGATGAATAAAACAGGGGTAAAGTATGCAGAATTGCAATTTGTTTGGGACAAACAAGTAGGAGATCACACCCCTGAAGAAATTGATAAAATTAAAAAACTTGTAGATTCTTATGGAGTTAAAGTTTCATGTGTTTCCCGACATAATTTTAACGGTCTTTCTGTAATGGATACTGAAGTTGATGATGAAAATTATAAAGAACATATGGCATATCTTAAAAAAACAATAGATATGGCAAAAGCTCTTGGAACGCGACTTGTTCGGGTTATGACATTTAATAAACAAATGGTTATTTGGGGAACAAATGGTGCCGATAGGTGGGTTGCAGGAGGAAATAAATCTTGGAATAAATTTTTAAAGTTATTTGAAAAACCAGTACAACTTGCTGAGGATGAGGATGTTGATTTAGTCATGGAAACCGGAACAAATGCGATGATAGTTTCAGGTTATTTGGCAAGAAAAATGATAGAGGATCTGGGAACAAAACATTTAAAAGTTATATGGGATATTGCTAATTCGCTTTATTGTGCAGATATTCCATTCCCGGATGCCTATGCAGAAATACGTAACTACCTTGGTCATATTCATATGAAAGATATGAAAGTCGATATTCCAAAAGCTACTGTTAATTTTCGTTCTTTGGGTCGGGGAGATCTTGCTCCTTATTTGGAAGATATTGCTAATGCTCTTAGAAAAGATAATTATAATGGTGTAATATCATTAGAGAGCGTCTATCGACCAGATGGTGGAACTTTTGAGGATGGATATTATAAATCAATCGAGGTAATGAAAGAATTGTTTGGATAAAAAGATAGTAAAATATCATTATATAGAAGATTGTAAAAAAATGATTGTTATATAGGAATATATAATTAATAAATATAAATAATATTTTAGGAGGAAAATAATAATAATGAAAACTGTTGGTTTTGTCGGACTTGGTGATATGGGAATGGGAATGGCAAAGAATCTTCTTAAGAGTGGATTCAAAGTCAAGGGATTTGATTTACGCGAAGATAGATTAAAAAATTTTACAGAAGCCGGCGGTGAACCTGTAAAGAGTTGTGCTGAGGCTGGTAACGATGTTGACGCTGCTTTCGTGATGGTGCTTAATGGAAGTCAGGTAAAAAGTGTGATTTTAGGAGAGAATGGTTTACTTGATACAATGAAGCCGGGGTCGATTATCATAATTACTGCTACAATTGGTCGAAAAGATATTAAAGATGTTGAAGGGGCGATAAAAGAAAAAGGTATCAAGATGGTCGATTCGGGTGTTAGTGGAGGGCGAAATGGTGCCGATGCCGGTACTTTAACTTTAATGGTTGCTGCCGAACGTGATGTGTTTGAGGAATGTCAAGATCTCTTTAATGCAATTGGCGAGAATATTCATTATGTTGGTAAAGAGATTGGAATGGGACAAGTTGTAAAATCATGTTTACAAGCCTTGATCGGAGTTACTTTTGAAGGAGTTTTTGAAACATTAGCCCTTGGAGCAAAAGCTGGCGTAAAACCGGAAGTGTTGTATAATGTTATAAGCACAACCGGAGTTGGTGGTCCTTTATTTAAAAGCACTACAAAATTTATTATGGAGCGCAAGTTTAAAGATACCGGGAGTCATATTGGTACAATGTATAAGGATTTAGGCATTACTATGAGTCTGGCAAAAGAGTGCGGGGTTCCAATGTTTGCAACAAGTATTGCAATGGAAATGTTTCAAGCAGGCATATCATCATTTCCCGATGAAGATAATTGGTCAGTTGTGAAGATTTTTGAACGTATCACAGGTGCTGAAGTAAAAAACGAGTAGTATTTTAAAAAAACCTGGAAGGTTATATATTTTCCGGGTTATTTTTAGAAACTGAAACATTAAATTATAACCGACATATAATTTAATAAAATAAATTTAGTGAAAAGGCTAATAAAATGAAAGCAAAAATAGCTTATTTACATAAACCCCATGATCTTAGGATCGAAGAGATTGAACTTCCAGAATTAAAATCAAATCAAATTTTAGTAAAAGTCAGAGCCTGTGGAATTTGTGGGTCTGAT